>NPID01000614.1_pt2 | contig 79894 bp, 52 predicted proteins | sample 8637491 | NCBI WGS metagenome assembly NPID01 (sample SAMN07420843, study PRJNA396082) | bioreactor metagenome | isolation source: sample BA6 brine-fed electro-methanogenic bioreactor BA | place: Japan: Kochi | collected 2016-06-14 | reverse complement strand
CACATGGTCGCCATACATAGGCCACCCCATGGAGTGCGAGACAGTTTCTCCATATGATACCATTGAATTCTGCATCGACCCGGGATGTTGCGGCGGCTTCTTCCACGACAGCGTGAAGGTGGTTCTGCGCAATCACCGCGCAGGTTTTGAAACTATCTGGGGACACGAGCATCCCGAATGGTGGGATGGCGATTGTTTCCAGATGCCCATACCGGACATCATAGCCGGCGACGGCGATTCGATTTTCATCAACCTTGCATATGTCCGGGATTCCCTCGACTACATGGTCGATTGCGGCTCGAACGTAGCCGAAAATCTCATGTCCCTCGACCCGCTAACATACGATTGGGGACTTCTAATTAGCGCCGGCGGACCTATCATCTCAAGACTTCAGCCCCTCAGGCGCTACGTCAGTTGCGAAGAATTCCNNGCCCTATCATTTCCAGGCTTCAGCCGATTAAACGCTATGTAAGTTGCGAAAACTTCCAGTTTAAATGGCGCGTATCCGATAACGACGGTCTCAACGACACAACCGCGATTGTCCAAGTGTGGTCGGAAACCTCCGGCCCAACAGAATATACATGGTATAGTCCTGAATTAACCTTTGATATTGATTCTACCGGCGACACCTGTATTATGACTCTTGATCTTGATCTTTCCCTATGGGCCGCAGTAGGCGAGACTATATGCGTTCAGGTTGTAGATTTCTATGATGCTCTCCGTGTCCGCAACGAGGCTTCGAGCACATGGTGTATAATCTATGACAATACCGATCCGTGCCCGGTCGAATACGGCCCGGAAGATGAGGGTCTTTCGACGAGAACTCCCCTAATCTGGGCACGTGTTCCCGCTGACATCGCACCCATCCTTCCCGACAGCCTCGCTTTTTCGCTCGATGGCGGCACGACTTTGCTATATCGCCCCGCTTATCCGACCGCCATATATTGGAGAGGTGATACAGCTTATTGCGATGTCTCCGAGCTCCCGGATACCCTCTGGCCGCGTGGCGGAGATACTGTCGAAGTCTGCGTTCGCAATACGGACAATACCGATACCCTCATCGGATGTCCCCTTAATCAGTGTGACAGTTGCTGGACCTTCTGGATCGAAGCCAACGGTCCGATACCTACAGCCATCGAGCCGGGAGAAGACTGGATAGTCTCCTGCCCGACTCTGGACTCCCTCGTTATCACCCTCAATGATTCCGACGCCATCGTGTGGGATTCGGCATGGGCGGCTTGCAGTTCTCGTGTAAACGGCCTAAGCTGGGAATGGGACGCAACATCCCCCGATTTCGACGGCACAGGTCATACGCTCAAATTATTCCTTTCGCCATCGATAGCCCTGGAAGACACATACGATGTCTGGATATACGCCGTTGACGAGCTTATGAATCCCCTCGTGTCTTCCGAAGGGATTTATCACTATACATTCATAGTCGATCAGACTCCGCCCGATTCGATTTGGTTCACTCCAAGCTGCTATGGCGACTCGGTCGATTCGCCCCGCCCGACCATTTGGCTTCACGCAACGGACGAATGGGGGAGAGTCGATTCTCTGAGCTGGTGTCTCGATTTCTGGCATGACAGCCTCGGCACTTGGGTCGAAGTCTGCTACGATTCGATTACAGCCCCCGCATGGGAGCTTTATCCTGGCTCCGTCGGTCTTCATACCGGCATGGTTGATGCATTAGACCCATGGTGGCGCGGCGGCGACACGATTCGCGTGAATCTCAGCAGAGTCTGCGATTGGTCTGATTTATGTCCGCCCAACTGCACATCACTTCTGGATACCTGCGAGATGCTCGTGCCTTCTCAAGGCCCGCGAATTACCAACCTCTGGCCGGATTACAATGGCGTCCTCGGATGCGTCCAACCGGACACATTTATATTTACCCTCTTCGACGGCGAGGGCGTGGATACGTCCACAGTCAGTGTGAGATACTGGAATTGTGCCTCTGATACTACCGAATTCACAATCGGTTCCCCCGAAGTGATATTCTATTCCGTGGGCGATTCTCACGATACCCTGGCCTTCTCACCGCCCGATATCGTCGCCGAAGGTTGCACCCTTTGGATAGAAATAATCGCTCGCGATGTTTTCGACAACGATCAGGTCGAGGGCGCTTTCGCCTTCGTTTACGACTATACTCCGCCGAGTTTCGAGATAGCATACTCTCCCATCGACGAGGTTTACAGCTTCTCGCCGAGAATTCCCCTGCGCTTCCCGGACGCAATAGCTGGTGTCGATCCCACATCTGTTTATATTAAAGTTCACTCTTGGTGTGGAGATGAAATAGACTCGATTAATCACCCAGCGCCCGATACACTAATTTGGACTTTCGATAGCCTCGGCAGACCGGATACCCTCTATTTCAACTTTAATGCCCTCGAGAGATGTATGTCCACCGACAGCACCGCGTGCCTCACAGTTTACGGCGCTTGCGACGACAACGCGGCATGCGATGTCTGCGCAACTTTCGATACAACATGGTGTTTCACAGTTATGCAGGGCGGCCCGCAGGTCGATTTCTATCATCCGCCCTCCACGGGGACTCTGTTATGTCCCGAAGACTCTATAGTCATGGACTTGATAGACCCCGACGGCATAAACACCGACAGCATTCAAGTCATGGTCAACGGCGTGGTTTATCCTTATCCCTCGCCCGGATTCCTATCGTGGGATGCAGTCGATACAAGACTCGGGTTCTACCCCGATACCCCCTTCGATACTAGCATGGTAAAAATATGTATCTGGGGCGGAACGGATTTACTCGATTACGAGATGGATTCCGTCTGCGCGGTGTTCAATGTAGATTTGAATCCGCCTATGCCGACATATCTTACCCCTGTTACACCGGTTCCGGATCCTCAGCCGGACATCACGCTCTATATAGAAGATGAATTCAGTCCAATTTTCTCTGGATGCTTCGCACTCAGCGTCGATGGCATATCCTACCCATTTGACGATTACATCCTCACCTGGACTGCCGATTCCGGATCTGCTGTTGCCGGAACTCTCACTTGGAGCGCGATAGCCGCTGAAGAAACTTTGCTCGTAGGCGATACAATCTGGATCTGCCTCGACGAGGCATGCGACAGCACCGGTTGCGATGCCAACAACTATATCTCCGATGCCGCCGACTCATTCTGCTGGTGGTTCCTTATGGAAGCCGGAGACGGCCCGGTTGTAACATTAGATGATCCTGTAAGTTGCAGTCTTGCAATTAGTTGCACTACAGGTTTCCAGATTGTCTGGCATGTTGACGACGATGAAGGCTTTGCTGATTACACTCTCGATATTACTCTGTTTGATGGTGCTACGACTCATAGCTATGATATGGATTCTCCGGAGATTACCTTCTTCGGCAGTTCCGACTCGACATTTGACACTCTGATAGTTCTCGATGTTCCAGCCATCGAATCCCCAGGCTGGATCTGGGTTATGATAAACAGCCTCGACGATGTCCTCGGAAATCCCGCGTTGGGAATCGGCGACACCTGCAAGTTCATAATAGACTGGGACAGCCCATACACCAGCGACCATTGGCCGGGCACCGGCGAAGAGATAACCACGCCGTATCCCGCATGCTGGTGGGAAGTTCAGGACTCCAGCTGGAAGGTCGATAAGAACACCGGACATGTTGTAGTCAACGGAACACGCTACGATGTTAGTATGCCGGAAGTCTGGTGGACCGGCGACGGCGTTCTGGATACTCTCTGGTTCCAACCTGCCTCGGGAGATGGCTTCACAGGCGGCGACACTGTCGTGTTCTGTATCGACAGCGTTGCGGACTCCACTATTATTTGTGATCCCAATTGGATAATCGAGTCCTGCGAAACATTCTACATCAATGGCGACGGTCCTATCGTCAGCCTTCAGTTCCCCGATTTCGGTCTCGATCCCAACATGGTAACCTTCTGCGATTCTGGTGCTTTCTGGATCACCAATATCGACCCCGAATGCCTCGACAGTTTCGCGGTTGAGGTTATCTGGAATGATTCCGATACTATACCCTGGATGGACGCAGGAGTGCCTACGGGATACTTCGACTTCGTTCCAGGAACGGGAGACACCGATTACGTAGCTATTTGGCCGCCCTTCGCCCTCGGCGACGGCGACGAAATATGTCTTAGAATACCCTCAGAAAGCTGGACAGACTCCATAGGAAACGGTCTCATCGCGGACAGATATTGGTGCGCTCTCATCGACCTTTCCGCTCCCGTCCTCGTGGATTATTTACCTGCGGATGACGAGACCACCGACACATGGACACCCGAGATCTTTGCATATTTCGAGGACTCCCTTGCTTTCGTGGGCCACGGATGCGTCGAGTTTTACATCGAAGAAAACGGCACCCCATGGAACGGCGGAACTTTCGGCGAAGGCGACCCGCAGATAAGCTGGAACGGCGACACTGTGTTCTTCAATCCGAGTGACGATTTCGCAGAGTTCGCTGAGATTTGTATCGATCTGACCATATGCGACTCGACAACGATCGGAGAGCCGATGAACTGCCCGGCTAACGAGATTACATACAACTGGTGCTTCACCATCGGCGATGACGATACAATCGGCCCGGAGCTTGTCATTGCGGACACTTGTTTCACATTCGAGGGCAACGATACCTTCTCGATATTGGTTGCTCTTGCCGACGAAAATGGCATTTACGACGACGCCACAACCATGGATACAACAGGTCAGGGTCTTCTGGCGCGCTTCACTTTCTATAGGGGAGCGGGCGAAACAGAATACTGGCTTCCCATGGAGATAGTCGATACCGAAGAGTCCATAGGCGTCCCCGGAGATACCCTCTACTGGGCGATGTCCGAGCGCGGAATCATCCCGCCGGACAGCCTCGGCGCGTGGGACAGCCTCTGCTACGAGATTTGGGCACACGACAACGACTTCGATTTCGATAATTCCGTGGATAGGAAACTATCCATCAACGGAACCTTCTGTTGCACTATATATGATACCATTCCGCCGTTTCTGGTTGCAATCCAAACGCCGGATAGCTCCTACACAAGTTGCACAGGCCTCGAACAGAGCATAGTAGTAGGTTTCCTTGATTGGGGAACAATGATTCCCGAATCATTGGTGATCCAATATTTCACAAATGTTTATCCTTACGACAGCCCAGAAACCGAATGGGAAACCGGATATGTATCTGGAACCTGGGCAGATGTGCCGGTTCCGACCGATCTGGACTCGATAATGGGGGCTTTCAAATACATACCTGGTGTTGTCGAAGGCCTATGGGAGAATGGCGATACGATAAACGTATGTGTTAATGGCATCTACGATGAATGGTTTAATCAGGCCAATGATACATGTTGGACTTTCTACGCTGACTTCGAGCCTCCTCAGGCTTTCTGCGTGGAACCTGCCGACACCAATCAAGATATCGAAGATTTCTCCGAGGTTCAGTTCGAGATAACGGACAATCTCGCAGGTGTGGATGGCGAAAGTATTATCCTAATGGTGGATAGAATCAACGACGACGGCGTTACAACCGACTATTACGAAGTCCCCGTTTACGATCCTTCCATGGTATGGGATTCAACAAACGGCATCCTTACCGTCGATCTCAGATACATTCCAGGATACACAATGCAGAAGGGGGACTCCCTCTTCTTCAGTATCTATGTCACTGACAGAACCATCATCTGCGATCCAAACGAATTCGAAGATTACTTGTGTGTAAAATACATCAAACCGATAACGCGTTGTCATGCCAGCCCGCAACCGTTCACTCCTCCGCCTCCTGCGGACGGGTTTAACGACATAGTCAGATTCGACTATCCGGGCAGAATCGACATTGACGCTGTAATCAAAGTTTACGATATACGCGGCAGGCTCATGATTGAAATCGGGCCTGGCCGAGGACATAGCTACGAATGGGATGGCTACGACTTCAACGGAGTTCCGAGTCATCCGGGGGTCTATACGTATGTGGTTGAAGTAGGAGGGGAGGTGATTTGCTCCGGAACCGTGGTTCTCGCAAGATAGTGGGGGCTATCTGCTGAACATGGTGGAGCTGTATGAATACTCCCGGAGGTGAAATATGAGACACTCCCAAAAAATAGGAGTGGCCTTAATCCTACTTGTCCTATCGATACCCATGCTTGGGCTGGCGCAGACGCCGGCTCGGAAACTGGCTATGTATCCAGGCGGCGAGGATGGTTCGAGATTGCTTTACACGAGCGGCGATTTGAGGATTGCGGTCAACAATACCGATGGAAGGTTCACAATAGGAACCTCCCTGGGCAAATCCCTGCTTTTCGGTTTTCCGAACGAGGGCGCGACTTCCCACGCCCATTTCTTCGTGAACGATTCCATTTGCGGAACATACCTGAACGACGGCGGAATGCATCCGACACCGGCTACGGTTACTCTAAACCCGATGATTAGCGCGGGAAGTATTGTGTCGAGGTATATCGTCGATGGAATCGAGTTCACTCAGCGCCTTACGCCGACATATTGGGGCGACAACCCTACAGTGCTGGTCGAATATACCGCGGTTAACACAACCGCAGTCGCCAAGCAGGTAGGCGTTCTCCTATTCCTCGACACTATGATAGGGGATAACGATTATGCCCCCATCGCTACCGAATACGGCTATTTCGCGGTCGAGAGGGAATTCATCTCACCGGATATTCCCACTTATTGGCAGGCCTTCGAGTCTTCTCCCTGGCAACCGCCGGACAGCCTTATAGGCGGCGGCGTTCTGGTGGGCGGAAGCGCAGTTCCGCCGGATAGAGTAGTCTTCGGCGATTTCTGGTCGATGCATAACGTCCGATGGAACTACACCCTTACCGGCGAACCCTACTCTGACAGCGCGGTCCTTTTCCGTTGGGATGCCGGCCCCCTCGCGCCGGGAGCATCCCGCAGGATGGCGACCTATTACGGCCAGGGAAGCGCGATTATCTCCATAGGCGATCTGAACCTATCCCTCTCCGCCCCCGATGAGTTAACCATCGAGGAATGCGTTCTACGGACTCCCAATCCTTTCCCGATTAATCTGCTTGTGTCCAACGCCACGGGCACTACCATAGGCGGAATAACAGCCGAAATAGATGTCCCGGACGCCTGCGAGATAGTCTCCGGCGAACCATCCGGCATGATTTCGCCATCCGCTCTAAGCCCCGCGGGCACAGGCACCATGAGCTGGCAGATTAGCATCGACGATTCCCTTTTCGAGCACGATACTACCCTCGCATTCTCCGCCTCGGTTTACGGCACCGGCACGGATACTTTCACCATCGATTGGACGATAGACATCCCCGGAATCGACGGCAGAGGCCCGACTGCGGAGCTTATCAGCCCAAGCCCCGGCGGTGTTACTTCCTGCGATACGGTCGAGATGTTCTTCAGGCTAATCGATATCGACGGAATAGATGAATCGTCGATTCGCGTCGATGCCGGCTCGGCTTTTGTTTTCTGGCCCAATCCTTCCCGTCTCGAATTCGACTATCCTTATCTAAGATGCCGAATTCCAGCCGACGAAATGGGAGACAGCCCAGTCGAGGTCGATTTAAGGTCCATCAAAGACAACAACGGTTGCTCCATTCGAGGAACATACACCTGGAATTTCGACATAGACCGAAACGCTCCCGAGACAGAACTTATCGAACCCGCGCCCGGAGATACTATCTTCGATGAGGCTTTCGAAATAGTGGTCCGGCTTGCGGACGACAACGGCATCGCCGCGGATAGCCTCGAATGGGACATCGACGGTTTCACAGTCCCTGCCGATCTCGACGGCGGTTACGCCAGAATTAGTCCTGTGGATTTGGGCATCGCTCCCACGGGTTTCGAGGACTGGCGCGTATGTTTACGCGGAATATTCGACAACATCGGCGGCACTTGCGGCGGTAATGAAGCCGAACCGGTATGCGTAGATTTTTATACCGACTTCACAGCGCCGCGAGCTGAGATTATCGAACCCTTGCCCGGAAGTTACAACTCCTGCCCAAACCCCAAAGTGGAAGTCCATTTCTCCACTCCGGGGGAGGATATCGACCCGGCAACCATCCGTTTCGAATACGGCGGGCATCTTTTCAATATTTCATCGCCCCATCTAACTTATGCGGATTCCCAGCTTACTTTTATTTCCCCGGATCCCGCAGTTGACGGCGAAGAGATTACGGTTAAACTTTTCGCGAGCACCTTCGCAGGATTCCCCATCGCGCCTCTGAACTGGAGTTTCTTCTCCGATATGTCGGCTCCGGAAGTTAGCGCAATATATCCGCCGGAGGGTCTCTTCATCACTCCTGAAGACAATATCATCCTTCTTATCCGCGACGAATTCAGCGGCCTCGACCTGGATTCCACCATTTTCGATATCGAATATACCAGCGGGACGAGGTCGATTTCCATGCGGCATACAGCCCTTATCGGCGACGGCGACACTCTGACTATCGATCTCTCCGAGCTTGGAATAGACCTGGAAAGATGCGGTTTCGTCGATGTTCGAATCGATACCAGAGATTTGGCTGTCGGATGCGGCGCAAACACTCTCGATGACTTCCATTATCGCATCGATGTCCCCTGTTCTCCGCCAAGCGTGGGCGCACCGGACATTCCAGAGATGGCCTATGTTTCCTGCGAAACATTACATATCGATATTCCGATTCACGACGACGAGGGCCTGGAGATTTCCTCGATGGTAACCCGATTCAACGGCTATTCCATCCCCTTCGGAGACTTGGTAGCCTATACAGCCGACACGCTGCACCTTCGAATTCCGCGAGGCGATGGCGAAGACTCTGTGTTCATATACGTTTCGCCCATAAGCGATGTCTTCGGCAACTCGGCTCCGCCCCTGGAACTTGTTTATCATTGGGATGCAGAACCACCGGTCTTCGGAAGACCTTCCCCTTCAGAAAGCGAGATAGTCAGCGTTCTTCCGGAGTTTGTTTCCATCGAAGTGGAAGACCACGGCGCGGGAATCGACATTTCAGAATGCAGTATCACCGGCCTGGATGTTACCGTAACCTCCGCCGAGGGCCTCGTTTATGACGGCACAAACCTTAAAGCTCCAGCCGTCGCCTTCGGGTATTCGGGCGAGGATAGCATCCGATTCAGGGCTGTGGCAACTGATGCCGTTTCCCATTGTTCCGCCAATTTCTCGCAATATGAATGGGTCGTCCATTTCGATCAGGGCGCGCCCCATGTCGAACTGGTGCATCCTCCCGACGGAGCAATAATCGGTTGCGAGAATATGGAGTTCAAATTCGCAATCAATGATTCCAACGGTGTAGCAGGCGAGTCAATCGAACTCGTCGCCAACGGAAGCCTATTCACAATCGCGGACGACGAGTTGACCTTCGCCCATGATACCCTTTCCTTCGTCGCCGAAACGGGATTCTTCACTCATGGCTCAACGGCCAATGTAGCTGTTACAGCTGTTTCTGATATAATCGGCAATTCCATTACAGCCCCTATCGAAGGCGAATTTACCTGCGATTTCGCGCCTCCGGAAATCGAGCTTGTTTCACCAGAAACATCTGTTCTGCGAGGCCCGAAACAGCTTCTACAATGGCGGATTCACGATGACATTGCCGGATTAGACCACGGCTCAATCTCCATTTCGGCCGAGGGGACAATTTTCACCCTCGCTGATGACGCTGTTTCGATAGATGGCGAATTCCTCTTATTCGATCCTGTTCTCGCGGATATGGATTGGAATTCTGACATTGTGTTGAGCATCTCAGCGAGCGACTTCGCTTTCCAGTGCCCCAATACCGCAGATGTCGAGGTAGCTCTAACTTATCTTCCCGCCGAGGTCGAAGTGGAATCCACCCAGCCCGCCGAGGGGCAGGCGGTTTCTTGCGATCCTCTCAGTGTAAGTTTCATCCTGAACTCCGAGTTCGGAATCGATATATCGAATGCAAACGCCACGATAGCGGGAACAGAAATCGCATCGGATAGAATCGCCCTCTCCGGAAGCACCGTTACTATCGAATTCGAAGAAGGTGAAGTTTCGGAAGGCGATGTCGAAATAGCCCTTATTTCAGTCACAGATACACTGGGCAATGAGTTAGCGCCCGTCGCCCTCGATTTCCGAGCGGATTATTCTACACCGTTATTGATCGATTACAGACCTTCCGCCGGCCCTGTATCGCCATTGGGATTGGAAATTCGCGCCGTCGCCGATGACGCCATTTCAGGAGTAAATCCATTGACCGCCAGGTTCGTCATAGACGGCATCGAATTCGACTTAACATCGGACGAATTGACTGTCGCGGGGGATACTTTCGTGCTGGATGCATCGAATATTGGTATTGGGGGAGATGTCGCCGTCAGGTTCGAAGTGGCCGACAGAGCGGAACTTTGCGGAGCAAACATCCTTTCCTTCGAATGGAACCTTGCAATTTCCGGCGATGGCCCGGAATTCACCCTTATTGAACCTTTCGACGGCTCGATAACCCACGATCCGAACCAGCGAATTGCCCTCTTATGCAGAGACTCAGACGGCGTAGATTTCAATACGGTTCTCCTCAGTGCCGGCTCCCACGTTTGGGCATCGACCGACTTGATTTTAGCGGGGGATACACTAATCGCAGAGTCCAACGGCACTTGGAACAGCGGACATACATATAACATCACGATCTCTGCCGAAGATATGCTCGGCAATCCCTCCGCAGAATCCGTTGGCAGTTTTATTGCAGATTTCGACCCGCCGACGGTTTTAGGCACAAATCCGGAAGACGGATCCTCCCTAAGCGATGTTCCAGAGTTCATCGATATTGTTTTCGATGAGGACATAACAGGAATCGATCCGAGTTCGGCTTCTCTGATTATAAACGGCCTCAGGTTCGAATCGGACGACCCGGCTATAAGTTTCGCCCAGGATGTCCTTCGAATCGATGTCGAGCAGACGGGGCTTATCATTCAGAAACCGGATTCGATGGAGATTATCCTCGAGAGCATAGCAGACTACCCCGGCGATTACGGCCCGCCGAACGCTATATCCGAGGAATACGTGTTCTCTTTTATTATAATGGAAGAGGGATGCAAAGCCCTTCCGAAACCCTTCTCGCCTAACGGCGATGGATGGTATGACCGTGTAACAATATTCACCGGCGAACCCGAACCCACTCGAGTGCGGATATACACATCGGAGGGCGTTTTAGTTGTCGAGGGCGGAGCCGACGGAAAATTCATCTGGGACGGAAACGACGGCACGGGAAGACCTATGAAGCCCGGCCTATATATATACAGTGTTTCGAGAGTAAGCGATAACAGAACCCTTTGCGGAGGGCAAATTATCCTTGCGAGATAACAAAGAAGACAAACAGCTAATAGGCTTTTCCATACGGAAAGTTTCGAAAGGAGCGGTTATGCCGCTTTCATGGAACAAAATTAAGATTATTGCAGTTACAGTATTGATGCTGACAGCAGGCCTTTTCGGACAGGATTATCTTGTTCAGCAGAGCGCGCGTTCGGCGGGAATGGCAGGAGCTTTCTCCGGTATCGGCAACGATGCCAACGCTATTTCCGCTAACTCCGCGGGTCTGAACCGACTTGGCAGAACCCAGCTGGTGGGAAGTTACACTCGTTACTATACCGGCGCTAATATCCCCGGAATGAACGAAGGCTCTCTGTTCTTCTCGCCATATACATGGGGCAAGATGTTCTACGGTTTAGGGGTAAGCTATTTCACCCACGATATCTATTCTCAGCAGAAAGCCACGATTTCAGTCGGTTCAGAACTCTGGCGTATGAAAAGGAAATCCGCAGAGGCTATGAACGCCGGACTATCCTTCGCTGTCAACGCCAATCTCTACCGTGTAGCCTACAACCAGAACAATTTCTCGGACGATTTCGATCCGAACGACCCATTGTTCAATAACGGCTACGACAAGATGGCCTATAGCGCCGACGCTAACCTCCTCGGGGAGTTCGGGCCTCTGTCCGTAGGTTTTGGGGCATACAATATCATCGAACCCGATGTCTCCATTCGCGGAGGCGCCGATGGGGGAGTTTACCCCAGAACTGTCCGCGGCGGTGTTGCCTACGATATTCTCGGCTACATAACTCCCGCTGTCGAGATAGAGATTCCCGTTACGGAATTCGAGTCAGTGAGCGACGAGATGACATATTCTGTAGGCGCGGAATCCTGGTTCGTAAGCGATATGATAGGCGCCCGCGCCGGAGTGAGTTCCGATTTCGCCACAGTCGGCCTCTCGTTCCGAACTCGCGGAAACTGGGACATCGGGCTGGATTATGCCCTGCAGTTCCCCTTCGATACGCCCATGGAAATCGGTCAAACTCACAAGGTTTCCTTCGATGTCGGAATGGCCAAGCCCTTCAAAGTCATTACTGACTTCATCGTGGATGAGAATTCTGTCGAAACGGTTCCGGAACTTGTCCCTGTCGAATCACCATCGAAAGTATTCGCATCTGTTTCGAATATTGGCCCTATGGATGCCAAAAATATTCCGGTAACGGCATATTACATGATTGACGGAGAAGCTAAGCGCATAGCCAGCACCGAAATCGACCAGCTTCCCTCCGGAGCTTCCGAAAAAGTGGAATTCGATTTCGATCCTCCTCATAAAGGCTATTACGATGTTTTCATTGCAGTGAATGATGAGGGGGGCAAAGTTCCATCCATTCAGAGCAAGATACTCGAAACGGATTATGATAACAATACAGGCACGTCCCGCCTCGCGGTTTTCAATCCTCCAGAAACCGGCACAGTTAAAACATCTAAGAATGAACTCGTTGTTTCGACGGTATCGAAAATCCGCGAAGAAATTCCGATGATTCCGGCAATTCACTTCCCCGAAAAATCATCGAAAGTTAATATTAGCAGATTCGGCCCATTGTTGGATATCATTGCAAACAGACTTAACGACAACCCAGACGTTGTCCTTAACCTCAATGGCTACTACGACTCGAACACAGAATCCGCCGAAGGCGACCCTCTCGCCTATCAGAGAGCCAACGCCGTAAAAAACGAGCTGGTCTCCCGTGGGGCAAAGCCGAATCAGATCGAGGTAATTACAAAGGATTACGATCCCTCTGCCGAAAGGGTTCCCGGTGCTACCGGAAGAGATAGAGAGCTGATTCAGGAAGAAAATAGAGTCGTCGAAATGCAGGCTAAGATACAGGGACCAATCGCCCTTGGAACTTACTATTATGAAACCGACGATTTACGCCCAAGCCGCGAAGCTCGCGAAGACCTGCAAGCCAAGATCGAAGAAGTGATTCCATTCTTCCGCCAGAACTTTGACCTCTACATGGTTTTCCAGGGATACACTTCGGGAGACGCGAAAGAGGATAGACGTGCGGCATATAAACGCGCTTCCAATTTCCGCGAAATAGCCCTCGACTGGGTTCCAAACTGGCTTATGAAACGCATGCTCGTTGTCTCCTCCGAAGGGGAGGAAGAATACCCGCGTGTTGAGGCTTACATTACAGCTGACGCTATCATATTCCAGCCGCATGGAACCAGCCTTTCGGGCGAATCGCTCGAATTCGGCGACCTCGGAATGACCGAGATACAGATAGATACCGTCATGACAGACACGAAGATAGATTCATACTATGTTGCCATTCGAGAAGAAGGCACCGAAAGCCCCTTCGCGGTTATCGAAAAGGGCGCTGGAATGCCGCCGAAGAGCATAGGCTGGAATTGGTTCGGAGACCGCGGACAGGCTCCCGACCCCGAGAAATCATATTTCGCCGAAGTTAAAATAGTCGATGAATTCGGCCAAACCGTCTCTTCTATGTCAAATCCCATCAACATTCGTGTGGACGAACAGGAAGAACGCAAAGAGATGTTCCTCATCAACTTCAATTTCGGAAAGGCCGAAGCTACCTCCGAATATCTCGAAGCAAGGGTGGAAAATCTCGCCCAGAGCCTCGTCGAGAGAGTTAAATATCTCGGTCCGAACGCTCGAATTGAAGCGAGTGTAGTCGGCCATACAGATATCGTAGGCTCTGACGAGAGAAATGCTGAACTCTCCCGCGAAAGAGCAAGGAAAGAATACGAGAACCTCATTAATGGCCTAATGACCCTTCTCGACTTCCAGACACAGGATCAGCTTGATAAATGGCTTGAAGACCATCGTGTAACCCTCGACTACGAGGGCAAAAGCTATCGTGAACCTATGATGGTAAGCCGTTTCGAGGAAGGCTATTGGAAACGGGAGTTAGTCGGCGACAATACCTTGCCTGAAGGCCGTCTGGTCAACAGGCGGGTTGTTCTCGAGATTAAGACCGTAACAGAGTAAGGGAGGCAACGTTTCGAGGAAGCTGATATACATCGTCATCCTTCTGGCGGTTTCCTCAGCGGCGATTGCAGGCCCGCGTTCGGAAGCCATCGGCGGTATATACACGACCTCGAATCTCCCCGGCGACGGCCCGGGCGGAAATCCAGCGGCGATTTCTGGAAACATAGGCCTACACTATATCTCAGCCCACGCTACTCGATACTGGCTCGGTCTTCCCGGAGACGCTCTGTTTTCGTCGAGGCTTAGCTACATTGCTCCCAAATCGAGAATCGGAGTCTTTGGATTGGAGCTTAGGCAGTTCGGACTGGGACTCCAATCATCTTTCGGTGTTGGCGTAGCCTATGCATACCCAATTCAATTCGGATTCTCTAATGCCCTCTCCGCCGGTGTTTACGGGCGGTGGATTAGGAATCAATACGACCTCGCCCAGGCATACCGTTTCGAGGACGACCCCCTCTTTGCGGAGTATGGCGAATCCAGCAACGGCTTCGGCCTCGACATGGGGCTCAAATACTCTTTTCGAAATCTTTCCGCCGGCCTTACCGCTAAAAACATTCTCAAACCGAACATTTCGTTATCCGGAGAGTCCGGCGAGGGACATGTCGAACCGATGGAAGTCAATCTCGGCCTTGCTTATTCCCTTTTTGACTGGTTCGAACCGGCTATTCAAGGCGGATGGAGCGAGACCGAGGGTATTACCGGTTCAGTAGGGGCGGAGTTTAACCTCTTTGACGGCAGAGTCGGTTTGAGAACAGGATATCGCGAGGGAAACCTCACTTTCGGAATAGGAATTAACGGGTCGGAATCTCTGCCGCTATCATTCGATTATGCCATGAGCTACCCCGATGGCGCTCTCGCAAAAGCCGGAGTTACAACCCATTCGGTGGGTATGTCCGCGTCGATACCTCAGAAACAAAAGGAAACTCCGCCGGAAATTTTACCCTGGGTCGATCTAATAACCAGAAAAATCCCCGAACAGGACGACACTCTGGTTTTCCAGATGGATCGCGAATCCCCGGTTCGTGCGGATATTCTCAACGCCGGAAACGCCTCTGCGGATTCTTTCTATGTTTCAGCTTTCAGAATCGACGAAGATACCCTTCTTCTCGGCGCGCCGATCTTCATCCATCATCTTCCCCCCGGCGAAAAAGAATTAGTTGGCTGGACTTTTACCCCCGAAAATTCCGGCAGGGGAAAAATCGTTATCATCGCGGACAGCGACAGCCTTAGAGCAGGAACTATCATTGAACAGAACGAGAACAATAACCGCCTTGCTATTCCTTATTATATTGCCGGCGATGTCGTCGCGGAATTGGGGGTTACATATTCGAGCCTCGAAATCGATGAACTGACATTTATCCGCGAAGAGGAACCCCTTGTCCCTCTGGTCTTCTTCGATGCTGGCAGTGATGTCGTGGGTTCGAGGTTCCACGGTATGCTCGATGTTGTTGCGGAAAGAATGAACCAAAACCCCGATATTGTCCTCGGTCTCTATGGTTTTGTCGATGAGGAGTCAGATCCGGAAGATTGGGAAAGAAACGGCCTTCACTCTGCCAGAGCACGGGCTGTTCGAGAATATCTTGTTTCAAAGGGTGCGAAGGAAAGCGCAATACGAATTCTGGACGATGGTTATGACCCGGTTTCCGTTAGAGCCGGCAAGGGAGCCGGCTACGAGTCTTCTCAGGATAGAATGTGGGTTCAGCAGGAAAACCGCAGAGTCGAGATGGCAGTCTGGGTGCGCGATTACGAGGGACCGATAATCTCAATCAATTTCTCCGATGAAAACCTCGATGTCGCCTCCACGACCCTCGATTCTCTATCCATGTTTGCATGCGAGGCCAATATCTTCCTCGAAGACAACCCTGATGTAACCCTTGTTCTCGAAGGCTATACTTCAAACGAACACGATTTCGCCGAGGTTTATGATCTTCTGGACGAACTTCGCACTTATATCCTCGATGAAATCACATGCCCCATCGATCGTTCAAGATTTCCAGTTATTATCGATAGGGGAGACAAAAGCGAAACAGAGGTTAAGCTTTTCATCGCGGGCGAAGGACTTATTTACCGGCCTCTTCAGAATGCCCTCGCCGCGAAAGACTACGAAATTCCGGACCGTATGAAAGAAAACGAAGTCCAAATCGACGTAACTTCCGGGTGGGTTAAAGATTACGAAGTTCTGATAATCGATTCCGACGGCGAAAGGATCAACACCCTCGCCAAAGGAAATGGGATTCCCCCCGAAAAACTGGTTTGGAACTGGAAAGACGGAAACGGCAACCTCGTAGATCCGAGGAAAACATATAGGGTGGAGCTTATAACTGTCGATATCGCCGACGGAATTTCCCGGTTCTCCTCCGAGGAGATGAATGTCATCGTAACCGGAGTCGAAAGGCGCAAAGAAAGCACTATAATCGTCCAGTTCGCTTTTGATGAAGTTACTTCCACCAGCCGGTATCTCGAATCAAGAATCGAGTCCATGGCGAGATATGTCAAAGAGACCGCGGCAGGCGGCGAAAAGGAACTTATTGTCAGAATCGTAGGGCATACCGACCCCATTGGAACCGATAGGCGTAACATGATTCTCAGCCAGGAACGCGCCGCAAAAGAAGAGCGAAATTTCCGACGCTATCTAAGATACATGGCCGGCGTAAAAACAGATGCCGAACTCGACAGATGGCTATCCCAAAATAATACAACCCTTATTAGGCAGGGCGCCGCCGACACTCAGGCATATGAGGTCGAGAGATATCGCGAAGGCAAATTCGAGAAAGTCCTCCTGGGCAATAACTCTCTTCCAGAGGGCAGATCTATCAACAGAAGAGTCGTTATCCAATTCGAGGAGAGAACCATTAGAGAATAGATTTAATTTCTCAAATAGGGGAAAAGGCCTTGACAGGCTTATCTTGTTAGGTATCTTATAAAGCAGTTAGTTTCTTTCACTCCGGTAAACGTATGAATTCGAGTATCGGGTCACAGGAGGTTTTTTATGGCGAGAGGCGTTATCAAGAGGTTCGACGAGAAGAAGGGTTATGGTTTTATAACCTGCGAAGAAGTTCCCGAAAAGGACATCTTCGTCCATTATTCCGATGTCGTCGGAGAAGGATTCAGAACTCTAACCCCCGGCGAAGAAGTCGAATTCGACTTGATCGAAAGCCCGAAGGGACATAAGGCCGTTAACGTTCGCAAAGTAAGCGAATAGCCAATTCGGCTTGAAAATAACAGCCCTCCTAACGGGGGGCTTTTTTTGTAGAACTAAATCCTCTGGAAAAACCCATTGGAAACCATTTTAATCGAAATCTGAGATTTTCCGAAAATGTTCGCTTTTTTCTCGAATATTATCCCTTTTAGCGTGAATAGCAATTCGGCGCCACGGAAACCCAAAGATATATCCGACGACGCCGATTTGATAATGCGAATTAAAAACGGAGATTCAAAGGCTTTCGATGAACTTGTGGACAGACATAAACGACGCGCATTCTTCACCGCAATGGGGTTGGTCGGCGATAAAGAACTCGCATACGACCTATCCCAGGACGCCTGGGTCGCGGCATTCAAAGCCATGCCCCGGTTCGAAGAAGGACGTCCCTTTTACCCATGGTTTCACCGAATCCTCACAAATCTCTGTAAAAACGCCCTGCGGCATCGCTCCGTCGAAAATAGGGTCATGCCCTCCAGAATCGAGGATGAGAACATGCCTCAGATAGAAGGAGAAGTATTGAACCCGCAGAGTTTCGTCGAGAATGGAGAGGCCAAAAGCGCAGTTTGGCGGGCAATTCAAAAGCTAAAGCCCGACCACAGAGAGCTGATTGTCCTGATCCATTTCGAATACCGAAGCTACGCCGAAGTTGCCCAGTTGCTCGATGTTCCCGTAGGCACAGTAATGAGCCGGCTGTTCTATGCCCGTAAAAAGCTGGCGAAAATGCTCGAAGGTTTTATCGATTATGCATGACGAAGAAAAAAACATCCGCCCCGAAATGGAAAACAAGAATTCCACGGAATGCTGTTCCGAGGAATGGGGTATTCGCGTCAGTGCCCATATCGACGGCGAACTCCCGCCCGCGGAAGCCCTTCGAGTAGAGGAACACCTAATCGAGTGTGCCGAATGTGCGCGTTTCGCCCGCGAGATACGCAAAATAAAGGGGATTACCATGGAAATGAAACTCTCCGATTTGCCCGACGCCCGCTGGAAAGTATATAACAGGCAAATCTACAATCGAATTGAAAAGGGGATAGGCTGGATTTTCACTTCGATAGGATTTCTGATAGTCCTTAGCTTCGGCCTATTCTGTTTATTCCGTGATTTTTTCGGAGATCCGGATGTTTCAATGTTCATCAAAATCGGCGTTGCGACTTTGGGTTTCGGGCTGTTGGTTTTGCTCATTTCAGCCTGCAGAGAAGCATTGTTCCGTTACAAAGGCGATAGATACAAGGAGGTGGAGTTGTGATTCAAGTAACAAGCGACCAAATTCCCGGACGGAAAATCAAACGCGTCCTCGGCCTCGTGCGCGGCAATACGATTCGCGCTCGTAATGTAGGCCACGATATCATGGCGGCTCTGCGAAATCTCGCAGGCGGCGAAATTACAGATTACACTAAAATGGTAGCCGAATCCAGAGAGCAGGCCCTCGACAGAATGACTGCCGAAGCCAAAGCTCTGGGCGCCGACGCCATAGTCTGTATCCGTTTCACCACAAATAGCATGATGCAGGGTGCGGCGGAGCTTCTCGCCTATGGAACCGCAGTCGAGTTGGAACCGGAGGATTGATGGCAGATGTCCCCCAATGGTTAAGGTTCGTCAGTTTCCTGACCGCGGCCTCGATTGCCCTTACTCCATTTCTGATAGGCGCGAGAAAAATCGGCTTCGGATGGCTACTGGCGCTGTTCTGGGGCGCAGTGTCCCTTTACTCGATAAGACTCGTCCAGATTCCCCTGCAGTCCGCCATTACCTCCGCGATGATAGGCTCGAATATCCCTCAGTGGGCACGATCTGCATTCTATATTTTCCCGTCAGGACTGGTTCAGGAGATAGCAAAATGGATTCTCCCCGGAACTTTTCTCATCCTCGGAGCAAAACTTGGAACATCGGAGAAACTCTACGGACCCGCCGCGGGAGCAGGTTTCGGGATTGCAGAGGCAGTTTGGCTCGTCGGATTGCATTCCAGTGCTATTGGCTGGGTGGCTGTTTTAGAGCGATTTTCAGCAATAGTATTTCATACCGGTGCGACAGCTATAGCTGTCGGCGGCGGCAAACCAAAAAGAATGATCTGGGGATTACCAGTTGCAATATTATTGCATTCGTTGTATAATTACATAGCGATAACTTGCATGAATAAAGTCAACATATGGACTCTCGAACTTATTATAGGAGTCATGAGCCTTATATTATGGGGCTTTGCCATAATTATATCCAAAGAAAAGGAAGAACGATGAAAGAATTTATCATCACGATTCTCACTCTGATTGTCCTGCTTACGACCGTTCAGGCCGCGGAAAACGACCTCAAGTTTGACCCGGATTTCAAACTGCCCATTCGGGATACCCTATATTACAGCCTCTACGATAAATCCGAAAACAAAGTGGCCGAATCCATGACCATCTATAACCTCGATGAAGAGGGGCTTAGAATTATCGATATAGTCAACCAAAGCGAAGTTCTGATAGACCCGGCTTCATTGAGCCCGATATCCGGTCAGAAGGTCTTCATGGATGGACAAAAGCAAATTCTCGTAACATCTGCTATTGTGGGAGATTCGGTTCAGCTCTTCATGAAGTTGGACGAACAGGAAGAAACCATGAGTATCGCTATTAAGAAATACCCCTTCCTGCATAACGACCAATTGCTTTTCAGTTTTCCCGCTCTGGATTTCTCGCAGAAACGCCACGACTTTCAGCTTTTCGTACCCGCTTCGGCATCCTTCATTCAGGTGGCGGCTCTTGTGGGCAAACCAGAAAACATAGAAGTGCCAGCCGGAGAATACTCGGCATATCCTGTAACTTTCGACTTTGGAATGGCTACTCAAAAAGCGTGGTATGAGGCCGAAGGCTCCCATCGACTCATAGTTTACGATAACGGCCAAATCCAGTATAGGCTGGAAAAAGACTGAGCTTGCCTGCTTTCGACTATATTGAGCTTGCAGACGTTAGTGTTACGATTTTGTTGAGTCGTAACACTAACGTTTTTTAACTTGTTTACCCTGTTTTTTTTGATATATTTAGTAGCTTGATAACCTTAATTGGGAGGATCGAATGAAAAGAAGATTCCTTGTTTTAGCAATCTTAGCCCTTTGTTTTACGGCCTTAGCCACCGGACGCTCTGATAGTATCCCGCCGTTTCAGTATGATGCAGGCGTGCAGGCGCGTCTAACGGGGGATCCCCTTTCAGGCCAGTGCGATGTCAACGACGGAACATGGCCGGCTCATTCTATTGTCGATGCCAAGCTTTTCTACTCCACCGACGGCCAGATGACCTGGAATAATGTCACAGCGACAAACGTTATCGACGACAGATATTCCGCGACAACCACCGGAATAGCCGGCGACGCCCACTGGAGATTCTACATCGAAGCCGACAGCTGTTGGGGCGGCCAGACGGCATTCTACTCCGGAGCATCAGAGTGCAGGCTTCCAGCGAACTGGTATGTTTACTGGGAAGACGAAGTGGGACTCGACAGCATCAATAATATCCCCGGTGGTGTTGGCGACTGGATGGACATTCGCGGAGCGGGATTCTGCATCTCAGGCGACAGATTCTACGGCAAAATGGTTATGGGAAACACTTCTTTCAAAAGGCACGACGGCTCTTATTCTTCCGTCCTCGGGCTATATGACCACAATTACGGCTATATGTTCTCCGTCAACAATCCCATTGAGCCTACCGGCACCGTCGTTTTCTCGATGGTATGGTGCGATGAACTTGACCCGCCCGACCTCAGCGGCCATGTCGAATTTGCTCCCGGCGTCCTGAAGGTTTTCGATACTGATCCGCAAGAGATTTATGTAGTAGATGACGATATTAATTTCGAGTTTGTTGCCGAAACCATGTTCGTTTCCTGCCCGATGTCTTCCATCATCGGAGATGCCGACTACGGCACTTTCCCCAACGATGCGAGATACTGGAATGTGCAGGCAACTACAATGCACCTCTATTGGACAGGGAACTGGTGGTCGCCGAATATCGTCACTTATTTTCCGGATGCGGCCAAAGCGGGCCATGCTTACTATAACCATAACGGCACATCTCTCGAAGCATGGCTGTCATCACCCTCGGTTCCAAACACACCTCCGTTGGTTAGCGATCCGAGTATAGTCTACAACGAAGGCCCAGACCAATCTACAGTGACAGTAACATATACAGACGCTGACGAAAACCCCCCAGAATACGTGCGAGTTGAAATTCTTTCATCCAGAGCTGTTTACGATCTCTCTAAGGCGGAAGTTGTCGGGCCTTCGGGCTGGACTGATGGAATACAGTATTCTGCTGTCATTCCCGGATATCATGGGTTTGGTGCCGACTTCACATTTACGGCAAGCGACGGCGCCGATATCTACACTCTTCCGGCCGGTCCTCTCGCAGTCGAAACATATCTTCCGGAGAGTTCAGAGCTCAAAATCTGGCCGAATCCCTTTAATAGTGCATGCGCTATCTACCTTCCTGAAAATTCCAAAGCAGAAATATACGACATGGCCGGAAGAATCGTCCATCAGGTCGAGAGCATTCGCCCGATGACCGCCAGATGGGAGCCGTCCAGCGACCTTTCCACGGGGGTCTATCTGGTGAGAGTTACCAATGGCAAGACCACCACGACCGAACGTGTCATTTATATGAAGTAAGATTACTCAGATCCCTCGAAAAGGACGGCAAACGCCGTCCTTTTTTTATGGCACCGGATCGTAACCGCCGCCCTTGCCGAACGGCGTGCACCTGCCGAGTCTTTTCACCGCAAGAATCGAACCCCGGAATGCTCCGTGTTTGATAATAGCCTCGCGGGCGTATTCACTGCATGTCGGCTCGAATTTGCACTTCGTTCCGGTTCTATTGAGTATGGGGGAGAGGTGTTCGCTATGAAAATCGATGGCCGCCAGAAGGACTTTCGATGAGAACTGTTCAGCTGGTGGTCTTAGCAAATCCACTGCAAGGAGGCCGGCGGCAATCGCGAGAATAATGCCTAATTGCATGAAAATCCAAGACATATGTCTTCTTTTTCCAAATGTCATGCCCAATTGATAATTCTCATATGACGATTTGTCAAACACAATAATTCCAGTTTTTCCTTATCATTTGAGAAAAACCTTGACTTGTTATATCAACTAATATATACTAACCCAGTTATGCTTTCGACGCGGATTGGCATATCGGAAATTCGCGAGGGCTCGGACAGTTTCGAACTTGAAATTCGCCCCGAAGACCTCCATCTTGAGTATCGCGATGCGATATTCGAATCGCCGGTCTTTGTCGAAATCGAGACCCACAGGACTGGGCTCGAGATTACGCTCATTTTGGATGTGGAGACTACAATAGGGCTTATTTGCGCAAGGTGTCTCGAGAATTTCGAATACGGTTTCGCATCAAGCTTCGAGCTTCATCTGAAAGCTCAGAAGGGCGGTCTGCGGAATATCGACTTCGCGGAAGAGGATTTTGCCTTCATCGATAAGGATATGGGCATAATCGATTTGGAAGAGCGTATTCGCGACGAGATTATTCTCGAAATCCCGCAAATCCCCCTGTGTAGGGAAGAATGCCCCGGTATAAAATATGGCGGGCAGGACGAAAATATCGATCCGAGATGGCAAAAACTGAATAAACTCAAACAGAATAACGAGGTAAAAAATGGCTCTGCAGAAAAGAAGAAGTAGCAAGACTCGCACAAAAAAGCGCAAAACTCACTACAAAGCGGTTGCGCCGAATGTGATCGAATGCCCTCAGTGCAAATCGCCCATGCTTCCGCATCACGCCTGCAAGGAATGCGGCTATTACAACGGCCGTGAAGCCGTTGCGGCAGAAGCTTAAAGCACAGGCAAGTGGGACGCTGGATTTATTATACCAAGAAGCTCGCCCACCGCTGGGACACCCATGAAGACGGCGGAAAGCCCATTACGATAGCGTTAGACGCTATGGGCGGTGACCGCGGACCTGTCGCGAATCTCGAGGGTGCACTTCTTGCCGTTGCCGACCAACCAAATTTGCGAATCAAACTCGTTGGTCGAAGCAACGAACTCGAAAAAGCTCTCGGCAAAAGTTTCCTGCCGGAAGAGATTGAGATAGTCCACGCCGAAGACGCCCTCGGCATGGACGAACAGCCCACCCTCGCTCTTCGCCGGCCAAACTGCAGTATCATGAAAGCTGTCGATTTGGTGCTGGACAAGCAAGCTCAGGGGTTCGTCAGCATGGGCAATACGGGAGGGGTTGTCGCGACATCTTTGGTTCGCCTCGGCAAAGTCGAAGGGGTGGAGCGGCCTGCGCTGATGACCTTATTCCCTACCCTCGAAGGCTTCCCGACTATGGTTTTGGACATCGGCGCGAACTCCGACTGCCGCCCGGAACACCTACTCTCCTTCGCGGAAATGGGATCCCTTTACGCCGTCGAGGTTCTCGACCGCAAACGCCCGACTGTAGGTCTTTTATCCATAGGCGAGGAACCGACCAAGGGGAGTGCTCTCGTCAAAGCCGCACACGAATTGCTTCGGAACTCAGATTTGAATTTCGTTGGAAATGTCGAGGGCAGTGATATGCTTCACGGTGAGGTTGACATCGTTGTTACAGATGGTTTTACCGGCAACATACTGCTGAAATTTGCCGAAGGTAGCATAGGCCTTTTCAAGCGAATCGCCAAAAAGGGACGCCGGAAAAATCTTTTCTCTCTGGCAGGCGGAGTCCTCATGAGCGGCGGTTTCAAGAAAGTTATGAAAGAATTCGACTATGCCGAATACGGAGGCGCTCCGCTTCTTGGGGTCGATGGCAACGTAATTATCGGGCACGGCAAATCCACGCCTCTGGCTATCTCGAACGCCATAAGCCTTGCCTTTGTGATGGCCAGCGCTCAAATCGACACCAAGATCGCCGCCTACATGAAATTAAAGGGGAACGAAAGTGAGAACGAAAATATTAGGGACGGGATCGAACCTTCCGGAAAAAATCTTAACTAATGAAGACCTCGAGAGAATAGTTGACACTTCTGACGAGTGGATACGAACTCGAACCGGAATCGTGGAAAGAAGAATCACCGATCCGGGAACGCCCTCTTCCGAACTGGCACTGCCTGCTGTTAAGAGAGCCATCGCCGACGCAAACCTCCAGCCAGAAGACATCGACGCGATAATCTGTGCAACGGTTACCCCCGACATGATATTCCCCAGCACCGCCTGTCTGCTTCAGGCGAAACTCGGATGCCGGCAGATTCCAGCCTTCGACATCTCTGCGGGATGCACAGGATTTGTTTACGGACTGATAATCGCCGATTCCCTTATCAAAGCAAAAACGGCAAAAAACGTCCTTGTCCTTGCCGTTGAAGAACTTACTAAAATCACCAATTGGGAAGATAGAGGCACATGTGTGCTTTTCGGCGATGGCGCGGGGGCCGCTGTGGTAGGCATTTCAGACGACGACAAGGGCATAATCGGAAGCTACTGGTCGTCCGACGGCACAGTGGCGGATTTCCTGACCCTTCCCGCCGGAGGAAGCGCAATGCCGGCCTCTGCCGAGACGGTTGAAAAGAACCTCCACACAATCTACATGGCCGGAAACGACACTTTCAAAACGGCAGTCCGTGCAATGGAAGAAGCAAGCCTGAAGGGATTAGAGAACGCCGGTCTGGAAATGGAAGACCTTGACTGGCTTATACCCCATCAAGCGAATATACGGATTATCCAATTCACCGCAAAGCGCCTTAAAATGCCTATGGAAAAAGTCGTTGTTACGATTGATAAATATGGTAACACCAGCGCATCCAGCGTAGCCATAGCCTTCGATGAGGCCATGAAGACCGGCAAAATATCCTCCGGAGACGATGTCCTGCTCGTGGCTTTCGGCGCAGGATTTACATGGGGAAGCGTTATAATAAAGGTATAGAATGAGCATCGCATATATTTTTCCCGGTCAGGGAAGCCAACATCCAGGAATGGGCAAGGACCTCTACGACAGCTTCAAAGAGGCGGTCGAAGTTTACGATAAGGCCAAAGCTCTCACGGGAACCGATTGGGCTGAAATAAGTTTTGAGGGGGACAAGCAAGTTCTATCGCAAACTCAGAACACTCAGCCCTGTATTTTCCTCCATTCCATGGCGGTGTTACGATCAATGAAAAGCGTAACACTTTTTAAGGCCGCCGCGGGACACTCCCTCGGAGAATATTCAGCCCTTTGCGCCGCAGGTATTCTCAGCTTCGAAGATGCTCTCCTTGCAGTTGTTGAACGCGGAAAATTAATGGCCTCAGCCAAATCCGGCGGAATGCTCGCACCTCTGGGAGCTAAAGATGATGGTGTTCGCGAAGTCGTTTCTGACCTGCACAAAGATGGAATTATCGTAGTGGCAAATTTCAACGCACCCGGCCAGCTTATCGTTTCCGGCGAAGAGGGAATACTGGAGAAAGCATCCGAAGAGCTAAAAAAACGCGCTGGTGCCAAGAAAGTCCTGCGTCTGCCTGTCTCAGCGGCCTTCCATTCCCCATTGATGGAGGATGCCAAAACAGAGATGGCTGGAATCCTCGGCAAAATTGAATTCAAAGCTCCCAAAACAGCCTTCTTCGCCAATGCGACAGGCGCTCGAATCGAAAATCCGGAAGAAATCCGAAAACAGCTTATCGAACAGATAACCAGCCCTGTTCGTTGGATAGATCAGATTAACGCGATGGCGGATTTCGGCGTGGATGAATTCATCGAGATAGGCCCCGGCAAGATTCTACAGGGGTTGGTCTCTCGAATAATCCCCGAAAGCAATGTCCGAGGAATTTCTGATTCCGAAGCCATAGATAGTGAGAGATAAAAATGAAACGGAATCTTCGAATATTGATGTTAGCATTTGCTCTGAGTTTCGTCCTAACTGCATTTGCTATGGACGAGGAAATCAAAACTCTTTATGGTCTCGAAGGCAAAATCGGTTTTGCCGGCGAACGGGACGACACGCCTTATGGCATCGCCGGTAACTTCCGAACAAAACTTCTGCTCGACAAACTTAAAGCGGGAGGCGATTTCGGAGTCATGGTAACTTCTAATTGGGAAGACTCCCTCGACCTCCACGATAGTCCGGAGCCCTCTGATACCTCCCTCTACGATTCATGGGTCAGAAACGGAACCGATGTTTCATTCATCCTCGGACCGAGAGTCGGATACAAGTTTCTCGGGTCGGAACTATTCTCTGCGCGCCTCGATTTTGGATTCGGAGTCCTTTTCAGCTTCACCTCTTACGACGATGTCAAACAATCCAATTCGGGTTCTCAGAGTTCAAACGTTAGCGAAATCGAATCCGACATAGAATTCTACGCCCGGCCAAGATTGGAAGTTCAATATAACCGAGTCTATGCGGCCTATGAATACTACATCGCAGACAATATAGGGCAAACAATTTGTATTGGAATAATGTTCTTTTAAACCCCCCGGGAGGGAAAAATGAAAAAACACATCGCAATCCTAATCCTCGTTTCGATCCTGGCAATTATTATTGCGGGATGCGGCGGCGAGAAAAAACTGACCGGCGAATACGCCGAATCGGGCGTCAAGCTCTCATATGCCCCCGCTGAGGGCAAAACAGTCTATTATCGCTCCGATTCCGACGACCTTACGGAATTCTCCGAACAAGGCTACAGCTCAAGCACCCTATCTAAATCCACGAGCTACCAGTCTTTCACTGTGAATTACGTTCGAGAAGATACGACATCGGTTACCTACGGCTTCCTTTATGAAGACGTGGGAGTCTTCCAGAACGGCGCATATCAGAAGAGCGAAGAGGAGAGCGACCTCATCGGCCAGGAGCTTACTATTGTTATCGACCCGGATGGCAAGCTCGTAACATGGTCAGGATTGGTCGAGATTGAACCGAACGAATCCGGAATCGACCGCGGTCAGATGATTGCCAGCAACTATAGCTCGATTTTCTTCGACTACTTTCCTCCCCGCAAACTCAAAGTGGGGGACACTTGGGAAAACGAAAACTCCATGAACGTCTCCACCAAAGAGGGCGATCTGACCCAAAATACAACCAAGGAATACGAAGTTCAGGATTTCGTCGAATATAAAGGCAGACCAGCGGCCAAATGCAAGGTCTCCATCACAATCCTCAATACCGGCGAAGGCGATGTGGAAGACGGTGACGGCAAAATGTATGCCTACTTCAACGAAGGCAAAGGCCAGGGCAAAGGCACGGTCTATTTCGATTTCGAATCGGGCTACCCGGTCTATTCAACCTTCAACTGGATCGTCGATTTTACTATAACCAGCGTGGATCAGGAAACTCAAGAATCCAACGAGTTCACATATTATAATGAACAGAAAGTGTCTTATACACTGGTAGAAGAAAGCGACGTCCCGTCGAACTAACAAAACTGAACTGCCCCGAATGCCGGCCTATGGCTATTCGGGGCAGTAGTATTCTATATTAAAATAGTTATTTATAGACTACTCTATTAATAACTGATTTGCCTGCCGAAATAGCTTGACATCTCCAATACAAACCCGTATTATACCTCGATAATTAAAGAAGATTTAACCATTGGAGATTATGAAAACTAAACATTGGATATACCTATTACTCGCCGTTGTTTCCCTTTTCATAATGGGAAGCAACTGCGAACACGGCCTTAAGCCCCGTTTCACAGCTCTCGAGGGCGATCTGATTATTGTCGGAGAATGGCCGGAACAGACCGAGATGTGTTTCCTTGTGGCAACTCACGAAAAACCGGACGAACTGATACTGGACGTTCAACTTGTGCAGGGGTTCTACCAGCTTCCGGACAGGGTCTTCAACGAGGGACAGGATTCAATCCGTTTTCATATAGAGATGCCGGGCGGTGAATACGGCTGGGTCTTTTTCGCGATCCTCGACAGCGCGGCTTTGAGCACGGTAAACAGCACCATGGGATGGCGTAACCTTGCCGCGGAATATCTCGATCCCAGCGACGAGAGCAAACTCGGATCCGTTACTGTTGGCGAAGAAGAGATGCCATTTATCCGAATTGTCTGCGATTTCACTACGCCCTATCGCGGAGTCGGCAACGACGGGCCTTTAGACTACTTTCATCTCGGCGGCTAAGGAGGGGAACAATGTTTAAAAGAAAATACACAGTTTCTATATTACTAATGAGTCTATTCCTAACCGGAGTTATGGCACAAAACGCGGTTCAGGGCGAAACCTATTCCGTTCAGGGAACTATCACCGACGAAAACGGCGATCCTCTGCCCGGTGCAAATGTTATTATACAGGGCACTACAAAGGGAGCGTCCACTAATCTGGACGGCGATTACTCAATCATAGGATTGTCGCCTGGAACTTACGAATTCAAAGTATCCATGATGGGTTATGAATCGACGGCGCAGGATGTTACCGTAGTCGATAACCAGAAGGTCAGTTTCAGATTGCTTCCGAAGGCCTTCGTATCTCAGCCGGTTATCGTAACAGCGAGCAGAACCGAACAACGCCTGCAGGACAGCCCCGTTTCGACTACCGTGATTGAATCTGAACAGCTGACAAACAGAAACTACATGACCGTGGACGAAGCAATGCGTTTCGTAGGCGGCGTTACAATGTCCGACGATCAGGTCTCCATTAGAAACTCCACGGGCTACGCCAAAGGCACCGGCTCGAGGGTTCTTCTTATGGTCGATGGCATTCCTCTCCTCTCGGGCGATACCGGTGAAATCAAATGGGATGCTATTCCCATCGGCCAAATCGAGCAGATGGAAGTGGTCAAATCATCCGGCGGAGCTCTTTATGGTTCCAACGCTATGGGCGGAATGATAAATATCATCACAAAGAAACCGGATAAGGCTTCCGGTTACAAGATATCGACTGAATTCGGAGTATGGGACAAACCCGCATACGAAGCCTGGGAATGGTCGGATAAAACCAGAATATATCAGAGGCTTGCCGTCGAACATTCGCGCAAGATGGGCGATGTCGGTCTTATATTAAGCCTCGAAGAAAAAACGGACGACAGCTACCGTCAGGCGGACGATTTTAAAAGAGGGCAGTTCTTCAGCAAGGTCAACTGGGACGTTAAAGAAGCTCAGAGACTTAATTTCATGCTGAATGTGGCATACGAAGACCGCGGAACCGGACTGGTCTGGCGCGGGCAATCTTCTGCCCTCGAGGTGGATTCATCAGCCCTCGGAGACAGAGTTTATTCTTCAAAAATCCAGTTCAATGCTATTTATGACGGCAGTTCTCAGGGCGGAAAACGCTATTGGAACGTAAAAGCATACTCCAACTATTATTTCTACGATTCATTCATCTCAGATAATTCCGGCGATGCTGAAACCTTCTTCAGCAAAAGCCTTCGTTCAGGAGTCGATGGCCAATATACAATCGTTCCCTTCGATGGTCATCGAATAACAGCCGGAGTCGAGATGAACAGTTCTGTTATCGACGCCAATCTTTTCGGCCAGCATAGTGGAATTGGCGGTGCCCTCTACGCCCAGGACGAGATAACTGCATTTCAGCCTCTCGTAGCGACTTTGGGACTTCGCGGAGATATATTCCACGTAAATCCCGACGAGAGATTCGACGGCACGACATACGGCCAGATAAACCCAAAGCTCGGTCTGGTGTATCATCTTTCGGAAAACGTCGCAGTCCGCAGTAATGTAGGAACCGGTTTCCGCATGCCCTCGATGGCCGAACTCTTTTCCGAACTTCGCGCCGCAGGATTGGTAAGTGTTCAGCCGAATCCGTATCTGAAAGCGGAACAAGCATACAGCGCCGAAGCCGGCATCAACTGGTTCAATGATCGCCAGAGTATCGATTTCGCAATTTTCAACAACTGGTATACGAACATGATCGAGCCCACTCCCACCGGCGTGGGCAACCAGGTGCAGTTCCAGAATATCGCCGACGCCAGGATTTTCGGACTCGAAGCAGGGATAACATGGAATGTCGGAAACGCCACCAAATGGCTGTTTAACGATCGAATGGTGGATTTGCTGAACAAGGCGAACGTAAACTTCAACTACATGTTCACCGACCCGGTAAATATCACAAAATCCGATTCCCTCGGCGAGAGAGTCAAACTGCCCTATAGACCGGAACATACTTTCATGCTGACCGCAAACATCGATTACTGGAAGCATGCAAGCCTAATCTTCGAAGGCCGTTATGCCAGCGAGACTCAATTCGCCCTGTATCCCTCCGATGAATCGGTCGATCAGCGAGTTATCAACCTCACCAATAAATTCTACTACAACAGCTTCACCTTCCAGATAAAAGCAACCAATCTGCTGAACTGGAATTATCTCGAAATCGACCGGAATATCGCGCCGATAAGGCATTATTCCATAGCCATGAGCTACGATTTTTAGATATTGAGCGGACAAAATGAAAAAAAGCCCGGAATTTCGAATTCCGGGCTTTTTTCATTGAATTGGGATTGAATTAGAAATGACGCCAGCCGAGATACTCGAAATTCAACGGCTTCCCATGGCGGAGGATTTTCAAACCATCTCCGGAAAATACTTTGCCGATAACTGTGATTGAAGTCTCCATCTCTTCGGCGGCTTTCCGTGCGGATGAGATGTAATCCTCTGGAATCACCGCAATTAACTCGAATTCCTCACCGCTGACCGCCGCGATTCTGCCGGAGTCGATATCTACTGTTTCTGCGAGTTTGAGCAAGGTGGGATGAATAGGAAGTTTGTCCAGATAGATGACTATTTCTACACCGCTGGCTTCCGCTATATGGGAAGCATCTGCCAGAAGGCCGTCGGAGATGTCTATCATGGATGAAACGCCTATCCCGGCGAGTTTTTCGCCTAATCCCAAGGGTGGGGAGGGGCGCATGTAGCGGGATATCAATTCATTGTATATTTCGGAGGAGATGGACTTCGAGTCAATCTCGCCCACGGCTGTCATCCTCCCTGCCTCCGAGCCGCCTATGGCGCCAGTAAGAATAAGGAGTTCTCCCGGCATCGCTCCCTTTCGTCCTATTCGTTTTTTAACCGAACCGACGACCGAAAATGTGGCTGAAAAGTTTGCCCCTCGTGTAATATTTCCGCCATGCAGAGGCACTCCCGACCAATCGACAAACTCCCGAACGCCTCGAATGAAATCGTCGAACTCGGCGAGATTTAAACTGTCTGGCAATTGGAGAGCCATAAGGGCGGAAATAGCATTTCCTCCCGAAGCATTGATATCCGATACTGCACCGGCCATCGTTCGCCAGCCGGCATCCAGCATGAATTTGGAGTCTTCGGGGAAATGGGTGCCTCGAATACCGGCGTCGATGGTTAGCAAAATCTCAGCTGACCGAGGAGTCTCGATTGCGGCGCAGTCATCGGTGAGGTCGATTTCGGGAAAAAGCTCTCGAATACGCCCGATTAAGCCGAATTCTCCCAAGTCGTATGCCCTGGTTTTATCTGCCATACTTAGTCGATATCATATAGCTCGGAATCATCGCCCTTATCCTGCTTGAGGGGTATTTCGCAACCGCACTCTTCATCAGTCGTGGGAATTGTATTCGCAAGACTTTCGTAATCGGGGATACCCTTGATTTTTGCAATAACAATACCCGCGATTATTAGCAGGGCAATCACAAGCCAACCCCAAACGAACTCCTGACTTCGGAGGCCGAACTCGCCGTAGGGTTTTTGAATGCGCTGATAAATCTCGAAACCGAGCATCACCAATATGAATGCCGGAATTATAAGTTGTATTCGAATGTCCCACCAGATTCCGATTTTGCCCTCGGAACGGCTGTTGATGAAATGACGCATTCTCCCAGCCTTCATCACCCATCCGATGATGAGACATTGACCGAGCACCACGAATGTCAGCCCGAACTGGTTCATGAACCTATCTACGATATCCAGCCACCAGAGACCCGCGCCGAACACATAGGGCAGTCCAAGCAAGAACCCGCAAACCGCAACCGTTATGTTGGATTTCTTGTGAGACCATCCGAATTTATCCTTCAGTGCCGCGGATACACCCTCGACCAGACTAAAAGCCGAATCCACGGCCAGAAGGCTTAGCATCACGAAGAAAAGAACACCGAAGAACTGAGACCAGGGGAGGGCATTGATTATTTCAGGATACGTTACGAAAGTGAACCCCGGACCGCCGCGAACCACATCCGCGAAGGGAATCGAGTCCGGCGAAACTCCCACAGCGGCGGCTTGCAGAAGCCGTTTATGCCCTAATGCGCCGAACACAGCGAAACCGCCTACTATAGCCGTTCCGGCATCGGCAAGACCAATTATCCAGGCATTTTTCACGATACAGGTCTTATCGTCGATGAAACTGCCATAGGCTATCATCACACCAAACCCCACGGTCAGGCTGAAGAAGACCTGCGAGACCGCCGCCAGCCAAACCTGCGGGTCGAGAAGTTTTATCCACTCGGGAGTCAGATAGAAAGCGAGTCCCTCCGAAGCCCCCGGCAAGGTTACTCCGCGAACGACGAAAACCAGAAGCAGTATCCACGGCCCGAGGACAGTAACCCAGACAACCTTTCCCACAGTCTTCGTGCCCTTCCAGATGGAGGCGACCATCCATACCCACGCCACAATCATTCCGATGAAAATCGGCCAACGGAAAGCCCCCCATGACCATGCTTTTTCTGCATCGGTAGTTATTTTCAGAAAATCGTTGAAGAAGAATTCATTGGGTGTGGCTCCCCAGGTGGTTTTCAAGGAGAAAAGCAGATAGTTCAGGCACCAGGACATGATCCCCGAATAATAGGTCGTGATGATGAAACCCACTCCCACGGCGAACCATCCGAACCACTCCAGCTTAGGGCTGATACCCAGGAAAGCCCCCGGAGCGGCGTTATTCATACGTTTTCCGATGGAGAACTCGAGCATCAGTAATGGGATTCCCGCCACGAGAAGGCAGATGCCATAGGCTATCAGAAAAGCCCCGCCGCCGTTCTCGAAGCATACCATTGGAAACCGCCAAAGGTTACCAAGCCCTATCGCCGAACCTATCGACGCCAGCACGAATGCCGTCCGGCTTCCCCAAATATCTCTTTTTATCATGTCTCCTCCCAGTAGCATATTCGATTGCACTTAGACATTCAATATAAAAGACTATTCCCGCGATAAAAACTCTTTTTTCAATTTTTTCGCGAATATCAAATCATAACTCATTTCACGACATAAGCCTTGACTTTAATTTGAATATCCATTCATTCTAAATGATACTGCTTTCGACCCGAGGAGAACATGGCGATAAAATTAAAAAGGACAGCGATAATACTTCTGAGGATAATCCTGATTGTATATTTGGGATTATGCGTCCTTATGTTCGCCGTCCAGCGCAGGATGATTTATTTCCCCACCGAGGCCGGAAACCGAGGGGCCGCATCGGTTATCTGGATAGACAGGGGAGACGCCCGTCTCGAAATACTCCATCGACCAGCTGAAAGCGAGAAAGCACTGATTTACTTCGGAGGTAACGCCGAGGATGTGTCATACACTCTGCCCGAATTCGAGAAAGCTTTCCCCGACCATGCCATCTACATGATGCAATACCGCGGCTACGGCGGAAGCACCGGAAAACCCACCGAGGAAGATATCCATTCCGACGCCCGCGCTCTCTACGACATGGTCTCCGCAAAGCATGAAGAGATAGTCCTCGTCGGCAGAAGCCTCGGAAGCGGTGTAGCCATAAGACTTGCCCTGCTTCCCGAAGCTCAGCGTCTTGTCCTCGTTACACCCTTCTACAGCATCCTCGATATCGCTCAGCGAAGTTTCCCATATCTGCCCGCAAGGCTGATTCTTATGGACAAATACGAATCGTGGCGATGGGCACCTGGGGTTTATATTCCCACCCTTATTATTATCGCCGAGAATGATGAGGTAATTCCCCTCGAAAGCACGATGCAACTCGCCGAGAAACTTATCCCGCATATCCTCACCGTGAGAACCATACCCGAAGCTGGCCACAACGACCTTTCCATCTTCCCCGAATACATGGAGGCTATTCAAACTGGCGAGTAGTGTGAAAGAAATATGTTACACTCAAGTTCCGCTATTGCCTCGAAATGGCTTAAGTAAAAGAGTGTTCGTCAAAAATGTCCTTGACATATTCCTTTCGTGTCCTATTATTAATGTATAAAGATTGATATTTAGTCAATTTAATAATCTCCATAACTCACGAAAGGACAGTGTATTACCTTGCCCGATTCAGCTCGGAAAAAACTCGAAGCCTCACGCAAAAAAGCTCAGGAACTGAAAGAAATCGCTCAGGACTTCATATCTGCCCGAAAGGAGATTCCCACAGGGGAGAAGATGCGCGTCGAAATCGAGAACCGGAAAAGTCTGGTGATGGAAATCCTCGGTGCATCCGACGCCGATTGGGAGAGCTGGCATTGGCAGATGCAAAACCGAATCGGCTCAGCAGAGACCCTCGACAAAATCCTCGACCTTAACGAGTCTAACCGCAGGGACATCGAAATTGTCGGACGTAAGTATCGATGGGCTTTCGCGCCCTATTACGCCACTCTGATGAACCCGGACGACTCCGATTGCCCAATCCGCCGGCAGATGATACCCCAGGTCGAGGAGATGGACGAGATAGGAGTCCCCGATTTTTCAGGCGAGGAATATACTTCCCCCGTGAAAGCCCTTACCCGGTGGTATCCCGACCGCGTCATCATCCGTTCGACGAATATATGCTCCTCTTTCTGCAGGCATTGTCTGCGGCGGCGTCATATCGGCCAGGCGGATATTCCAACGACGCGCGAGGACATCGAAGAAGCTCTCGACTACATTCGCGCAAACCCGGAAATCCGGGATGTTCTCTACACCGGAGGCGATCCGCTGACCTTCGAGGACGATTATCTCGATTGGCTTCTCTCCGAACTCGACTCAATCGAACATGTCGAGATTAAACGCATCGGAAGCCGAATGCCCGTAACGATTCCCCAGCGAATTACGCCGGAACTATGCGATATGTTGTCGAGACATCATCCTCTCTACATCAATATTCAGGTCAACCACCCGATGGAGGTAACCGAGGAGAGCGCGAAAGCCTGCGATATGCTGACCCGCGCCGGAATCTCCCTCGGAAATCAAACCGTGCTTCTCAAAGGCATCAATGACGACCCGGACATCATGAAAGTCCTCAACCATGAGCTTCTGAAGATACGCGTCCGGCCATACTACATCTATCATTGCCAGGGCACGATAGGCATCGAACACCTGAGAACCTCCGTGGAGACGGGAATCGAAATTCTGGAAAATCTACGGGGCTACACATCCGGAATGGCGGTGCCGGATTATATAATCACTCCCGCGGGTCTGGGCAAAACCCCCCTCGCACCGCAATATCAAATATCCGCGGGGGACGGTTACCTCATCCTCCGCAACTGGGAGGGCAAGGCCTACAGATACGACAATCCAAAAGACTGATAGCCCGATATTTAGAATCTCTTCACCCAGTTATATGAAGAGCGGACGCCCCATCAGCCCTGGACGTCCGCTCACGCAATATGACTTTAGACGCGAATCAGCGTCTTATATCTCATCCAGCTTATACAGCGCGCCATATTTTTTGCCGAGATAGTCGATATAATACTTCGCGTTGGGTTTTTCACCTGTGGCTTTCTCGATAATCTCCTCGGGCATGTAAAGATTACCCCACTTGTGTATCCTCTCCCTAAGCCAATCCCGAAGGACGATAAATTCGCCGTCGGCAATCTTTTCCTCGATGTCCGGTTGTTCCTTTTCCAGAGTGGCATAAAGCTGAGCCGCATTCATCGAACCGAGAACGTAGGAGGGGAAGTATCCCACATACCCCTGCGACCAATGCAAATCCTGAAGGAACCCTGTCGAATAATCCGGAGGTTCGACACCCAGATACTCCTTGTATTTGCGGTTCCATTCTTCTGGAATATCCTTGACCGCGAGTTTTCCGGCCATAACATCCCGCTCTATCTCGAAACGAATTATCACATGAAGGGAATAGGTTACCTCATCCGCCTCGATCCTTATGAGCGATGGCTGAACGCGGTTTAAATAAAGGCAGAATTCGTCGAGGCCGATTCCCGACATCTCCGAGGGGAAAGCGCCCTCCAAACGGGGAAGCCAATAGCTCCAGAATGCCGGGCTTCTGCCCATATGATTCTCGTAAAATCTGCTCTGGCTCTCGTGAATATCCATGCTCATAGATTCTCCGACCGGCTGGCCGTAGTATTTCGCGGGAAGCCCCTGCTCGTAAATCCCATGTCCTCCCTCATGAAGCGCTACGGTGAAGGGCCACAATATATCCTTCCGCTGGAATGAGTCCGTGATACGAACATCCCCAAGGCCAAGATTCAAAGTTATCGGATGAGGGGTCTCGCCAAGATAGCCTATATGATAATCGAACCCCACCGCCGATGTCATATTCAGCACAAACTCCTTCTGTTTAAGGGAATCGAAACGGATGGACTCGAATTTCGCGAAATCCGGCTTAACCTCCGACTCGCCGATCCTCCTGGCAAGGTCGATGACGAAGGGCTTCAGGTCGGCGAAAAGCTCCTCCAGCTTCGCCGTAGTCATTCCGGGGATATACAGATCGAGGAGGGCGTCGTAAGGATGTTCGTCGTAGCCCAGAAAATCCGCGCGCTCCTTCTGAAGCTCGAAAACCTTCTCCAGCTGGGGTATGAAGCCCGTTGGGTCATTCTGTTCCCGCGCCTTTTCCCAGGCCGTGTATGCTTCTGAAATCGCCGCGGCCTCCTTCTCGACGAAATCCGCCGGAAGTTTCCGCTGAATATCATATTGACGCCGCCAAAGTCGAAGGTTGGCCTTTTCCCATTCTCCCCAATCCCCCTTTTCAGATACTTCAAGGAGGTTTCCATAATCGTCCGTCGCAACGAGGTCATGGCCTATTTTTGTGACAAACCCAACTACTTTGCCTCGATACTCCGCGCCGCCTCGAGGCATAATCGTCTCCTTATCGAAGTCGAGAATGTTCAGCAGAGCCTTGCAGTAATAGACTTTTTCGGAAATTTCGACCAGGTTTGAATACGCGGTTTCCGGCGACATACTGGAGGCCTTCCCCTTCTCCTCGCCGCAACCGTAGAGGAGAATTCCCGCAAAAGCCGCTAAAATGAGAACGAATGCAATCTTTTTCATTTCGGTTCCTTCGTTAATTTGGTTACCAAACCACATTCGCAAGATAATATCTATTCCGATTTTTCCAAAAGCCTTTTTTCCCGACCAGAGGTTATGGCTAAGTTTTCGTTTACATACCCTTTCAAACTGACAGAAGCCCCGTCCCACAATGTTTTATGAACTACCTATCATGCCGAAACGCACCTGCGCATCAAAAAGCCAACAACCCAACGGACACCGAGCTTGCTGAAAGCCCTATCGGACTCCCAATTACTGTGAAGGAGCGAAGGTTGCTTCGTGCAAATGCCCTATCAATGACAGTTTAGCCATAAGAGATTGCCGCGGGCTATCGTCCTTGCAATGACCCAGCAGTTATTAGTTATTAGGATTTCGACATTAGGATTTCTTCCCATTCCTCAATCCTAAATCCTAAATCAGAAATTTCTTCTGAAGATGCTGTCGGGGGGCAGGGAGGGCAGTGTCAGGCTATCGACGAAACTGCCTTCGGAATCGGTAAGGCCTATCCATTCGCCGTCGGCGGAGATGCCGAAACCAGCATGGTTTGCGCCCTGTTCGGGCTGACCGTCGCACCAGATAAGAATTGTGGAGTCCGGTTGAATCGAAGACATTCCCGGAAAGATGTAGCGAACAGAGTCGATTCTGTCGGAAAGCCCCCATCCGACAAGGTCTATGATAGTGTCCTGAGGATTCCAGATGATGATGTAATCGTCGAACTCGTCGAATTCGTCGGTTCGAAGGGATGCATTGTTCGATACGATTTGGGATATGACCGCTGTTTGCCAGATTTCCGGGGCTTCCGGTTCCGGCGAATGGGGGGATTTCGTGCACGCGCAGAAAAACATGGCAAAAGAAAATAGTCCTATGGAAATGTAACCTCTCATAGCCTAAAACCTCGCGCCTATCTGGAGTTTGATTTCCGACCGAGGGGAGTTTTCATCAGCTCCAACGAAGGTTGTCTGCATTCGGAATCTTATCTTCTCTATTGGGTCGAAAGCAATGCCCAGATGGACTCTGTTTGTTTCGTGGTCTTCCGTCGATGTCGTTTGATAATGGGTATAGGGCATGAGTTTTCCGATTGCGTATCTCGCCCAGATGTGCCAGCCGTCGAAATCCGCGCCGGAAATGATTTCGTTGCCCGAAAGAAATTCTCCGCCTATCTCGAAATTCCCCGGGTCGATAATCGCGCCGATTCCCCACGCGTCATGCCATATTAGGCCGAGGGTGTCCAGCCCTGTGCCGTAACTTCCGATGATGTCGATAAATCCGGTGGGGGAGTAGGTCATCCTCCCGCAGAACTGCTTCTCGCTGGTCAACGCGCCTCCGCCGTGGCCATTGAATAGACCCAATTCATATTCGATTTGATAAGGCTCCTGGTAGAATTTGCCCATCGCCCATATTCCAATGTCGCGGTCGAGGTATCCTGCGTTGTCCAAAAGCTCCCGAACCTCGCTCCAATCAGCGGAGGGCGCAGAGTGGAGATTATACAAATCTTCGATTCCGAAGGGCTTTCTCCGCCGTCCGATTCCGATTTCAAAGGGTCTGCCGTATTCCCATACAATCTCGGCGTCTTTCAGTTCGATGAACCCGGAGTTTAGGTCGAAGGACATTTTCGCCGTGAAGCCCTTTTCGAAATCGCCTTCGATTTTGGCGCGGAGCCGTCGAAGATAAAACTCATTATTGGGGTAAATCTCTCGAGAGTCCCATTCCCATCCGGCGACAACTTCACCGCCTAAGTCGATATCGACTTTCGCGAAAGAAATGTTCCCGAATAGCAGAATAAGAGGGATAATGACCATTGCTTTTTTCATTATTCAATTTCGAAATCGTCGAGGTTTTTCGATGTCTCCCGTTTCCAGCGAATACGGATTATTTCCGGGCTGTTGATTTCTTCGGCGAAATCGTTGCGGTCGATACTGCCGGAAATCTCTATCTCGATTTCGGTCTGGTCGCTCTCGGGTCCGCGGTCGTATCGAATGCGCTTGATGTTATATGTAACTTCTTCCTCTTCCAATATTTCCTTTACACGCGGAATAATTTCGTCCGGATTAGTTGTTCGAATACGCAGATTCCAATTCCATGTTACGGCGAAGAGGGCTTTCTTCATTTTCGAGGGGAGTTTTTCGAAGATGAGCACGAGCAGGAAGACGTAAATTGTAACGATTATCGCCAGAGGATATAGGCCGACTCCGCATGCCATACCCACCGCAAGGGCGATGACCAGCGAACTCGCCTCCTTCGGCGATTTGAGAGAATACCGGTATCTCACCATTGACGCCGCGCCCATCAGCCCGAAAGCGCGGGCAATCTGGCTTCCGATTATCATCATCATCAGCGCCGCGGCCACGGAGAGGATGACATGGGCTTCGGTGAAATCCATCTGCTCTCTGCCGCCGCGTCTTCGGTAGCTTATCAGGGCAGAGAGGACAGATGTCAACAAGAGGGTCGATATGATGTTAAGGGCCGAGCTCCAGTCGGTGTTCCATATTGCTCTTTGAGGAGCGCCGCCCTCTTCTGGAGGGCCTTCGGCGGGTGCTTCGCCGGGTTGGGAGAAAATCGTGTCGGCAGTTCGGAAAATTGAATCGACCGAATTATCTATCTGCCCCAAAAGCTGATTATTGCCGAGGATGAGCAACAATCCTGCGATGGCTACTATTAGTATGCCGCTAATTCCTATATGCGATTTAAGTTTATTCATTCGAAAAGCTCGCTTTTTCCTTTGTCGCCTTTGGTTTTGATCCTTTCCGCCCTGTTCCTATCGACCAGAACCGGAATTCCGAATTCCATCTCGAAAAGATCTTTCTTGTTCAGCACCGATTTCCGTTCCGCTTTTGCCTTATTCACGGAATTCAAGTCCAATATAAGTGCTCCGTGTTCTCTTGACAATCGCAAATTCATAATCACCTGTCTATCGGAGGAATCGAGGGCGTCGGCAACACGGAGAATCGCCGCAAGTTTTCGAACGGCAAGCTGTTCTTCGGCGCGCAGTTTCCATTGTTTCGGATTATCAAGGCGCGACGCCGGGCCGTTATGGTAAAGGGCGCAGATGGCTACGATTCGTTTTTCCCGCTTTGAAAGCTTTTTGAACTTATTGTCCATTATGATTCGATAGCTGTGCTTCTCGTGGTCATCTCCGACCGACCGTCCGACATCGTGAAGCAATGCTGAATATTCCAATAGCCTTCGAGCGCGGCTGTTAAGTCCGTGAATATCGGCGACGGCGTCGAAAATCTGCACAGCGAAACGGCGGACTTTCTGCGCATGTTCGAAATAGCCGTTATGCTTGTGATAAAGCTCCAGCACTTCCCGAAGCTCTTTATCTATAGTCTTTGGCTTAGGGTCGATGCCGATTTCCCTTGAGACCATTTCCACAATGGGAGAATAGAGATTGGAGGATTCCTCATCGTCCTCGATTACTCGAATACCGTCGGCCTCGGCGAGACTACGATAGATAGTCAATTTTTCTGCAGTCGGATCAACCAAATCATCGATGAATATTATTGCATCCGGTTTGACTGCAAACCCGCGGAAAGTCCTTGCCAGCCATTTATGATTCATACCGCTGAGAAGGCCATCGACATAAGTAGTGAGGAAAAACCGGTTTAAAATCACCGTCGCGCCCCGCTCCAAAGCCGGCTTGACTTCGGTTTCCATTATGTATGCCATCTCGCTGGCGGATAGCAGAATATTCGTATGTGTTGAGAGAGCGTTTTTGGAAAGGGCTTTGTCGATGATTTCGGAAGTAATCCAGCTTTCCCCGATTCCCGATTTGACGACATCCGTATTCAGAACTTGAAACCAATCGTAGAGGGCGTTTACCTGATGGGTAACCTGTTCTTTGCAGGGGCCTTCGATGGCTATAAGTTTGCCGGGCATCTTATGTTCAGGCAACACGGAAACTAATTTACTACAGGATTTTAGGTCGGTCGGGGCAGGAGAAAATGCCGTAGCAGAATCGAGGGATATCTTAGCCCTGTGGGGGGATTTGCCGTCATGGGCTCGAAAGCTTTCGAGCATGGGTTCGATATGCTCAATTATTGACTCGAAAATTTCATCCTCATTTCTCTGCATTTCGATGGGGACGAGGTCTTCGCATTCGACTAAATCCTGATAGGACTTGTTTACTATTCCTTGAAACTCCACAAAAGACTGGACAGGATCGCTCTCGCCGGAGACATCCATTCCGCTTTCGTAAAATTTTGGGGAGTTGCCGTTTTTCTTCATAGCCCGCTTTAGCGCGGTTTCGACAGGAACATTGCATAAGAAGGCGATATCCGGTTCGATGGCGAGGGAGTAAATTCGCTTAACCCACTCCAAATCGATTCCCCGCGCCTTGTCCCGCGCGAGAGCAGTATAGGAATATCTGTCGGCGAGGACTATTTTGCCCTCGTTGAGTGCCGGAATTATAACATCTGAGAGCCTGTTGAAGAAATCTGCGGCATGAAGAGCGCTGAAACATGCCGGAGTCAGCAGATGCCCCTTTTTCGCACGCTTGATACTCCTGCTTATATATTTGCTCGAATTCCAGCTCGTAACGACAACCGGGTATCCCGCCTTTTCCAGATGTTTCGCGAGACGTTTCACCTGAGTGCTTTTTCCCGCGCCGTCCAGTCCCTCGAAAGCGATGAGGAGGCCGGGGCGGTCATTGCCGATTTCATGTATTTTTCTTGTTTTACACATTTTAGTATTGTCTCACCATTGTTATTTCATATACACGATTCGTTTGGAGACCGCATTATCTCCAGCTCTGGCTCGAACGAGATACACACCCGACGGGACAGAATCGTCAGGCCGCCAGATTAAACCACCTAAGTCTTCCCTTGACAGGGGGGACTTCACGGACACTGAGCCTGTCGAAGTGTCTTTGGCTAACCTACTAACTCCTCCTTTGACAAATTCAGCATCCGCCAACATTCGCCCTGCGACATCATAAATTTCTATCCGAATAGGAACGGGAGACCCGGCAACTGAAACGTCAAAACTTATTCGAACAGCCGAATTAAATGGATTCGGGTAAGCGAAAAGGGTGAATTCGCCGGGGAGGTTGTTCTCGGAAACGATGAAAGTCCAATCATTCGGCGCGCCGGGGGTGGCTTCGAGGCATATCTGCCAGGTCGCGCTTCCATTTGGATAACGCCCCCAACTGCTGTCTGTGGGCATATTTATCCACGAAACGGAGTCGCAGAGTGTGTTGCCGTAAAAATCCGGCCCGAAAATTCCTAACTCTTCACTGTCGGCATCTAACTTGAAACTCGCGTGAAGCGGCCCCTGTTCGGCGTCGTTGTCCGCCCAGATGAGCAGGTATGCATCCGGCGCTAAAACTGTGCCATTCGGAATCATCCATTTGCGGGGTTCGGTGATGTCGTCGGTGGCGAACCAGAAGGACAAATCCACGGCAGTGTCTGCTGGATTGTAAAGCTCGAACCAGTCGTCGAACTCTCCCTCCTCGTCTGCGATTGTAATGCTGTTGGAAGCCATGACTTCATTTATCAGAACCGCACTCGATACATCGACAGGTTCGCATGGACCAATCACAGAAGCAATATATATTCCCCTGTCATAGACAAAATCGCGCAATCCCGGAATCGACATTCCGTAGGGGGGCGGTCCGCCGCCGCCGACATCGCTGTCCAGGTTGATCTCGAAGAATGTATTCGAGAACATCTTGTTGGTGTCGGCGTAAACATAAGGCCGAACCAAATCCGCAAGTTCGGTAACCCGGTCATCGAAGGTTGAATAATCGAGGGTGGTCGCCAAAAGCTCATGGAGAGCGCAATCAACGAGATGAGGGAAGAGGGAACAATCGTCGAAAAGCCTTTCCGCAAGAGGCCGGCCGTCGGAATGCCAATCGACGGCCATAGTGCGCAAGTCATCGCCGCTCATTCCGAAAGTAAAAACACCGAAGGCTTCGTTTATATCCCACACGATATAACGCCCAAGGGAGTCGGAATCGAAATACAGATAATAATTATGTCCGGTGCCCTGATAACTGTCGAGGTTCACCAGGAATGTATTTGCCGCCCACATCCGTGCGAACCCGAAGACATCGAATCTATCGAAAATCCCATGATTAAAATCTGAATCCGAAGAATTATTCACGAAGTTGATAAATTCTATCAGGTCGCTCCAGTCGTCGATGTCCTCGTTCGTCGATTTCTCATATCTTTCGCGGTATGGACCATCAGTCCATCCGAACCATTCGAGGGTGCCGTGGGGATCTCCCTTATAAAGATTCTCGTCGTTCTCGCCGAAAAAGCGCGTTAGAGCATCTTTATTAATGGGATCGACAACGGAGTAAAAACCCCAATAAACGTCATTATAGTAAACTTCAGACCATGTCGCGCGAGGGCAAGGAACGCCGAGGCCATGAAAAATCTCGCTCGCAAGTTTGTCCCTAAGAAAAGTGGGGTCTTTGAAGCAATTATTATAGGTAAGTTTCTCATTTCCGCGGTAATCTCTATCCTCGACATATTCGTCGATTTTCAGATGAAAGGGCTTTTTGTTCCCCGGATGCCCGGAAGAACTGTTCCCTTTAAGTCGAATACCCACGCTGTCCAGCGTATCTACGGCGTCGAAAACTACCATACACATCATGTATTCTTCCGTCTCGTGGGTCTCATATAAGTCCGTCCAGTAACCCGGGTCGTCGAAGTAAACATGAACGGTATGCACCGTATCCTCGAAAAAACTCGCCATCGCCGGCTGAAGGGCAATCAAACAAAGCAGGGTGGACAGAATAGAAACAAAACTCAAATTTTCATTTTTCATAATAACAACGCCTCCGATTTTCCTTTAGAACTAAATTTTCTCGTTCTCTTCATAGATTATGACGAACGCGAGGAGAATTGGTTTATTCATCATCGAAAAAAAATTCATCAAAAATTAATATTATAAAAATGAACACAATGCGCAAGACATCATTCGCATGGTCGATGGAGTATGTAAATCTACTAAAAGAAAAAAACTGTCTTGATAAATCGGGCACTATGGATATAATATCCGTGATTTGCGCCCGGCGGCGCGGGATGAAAACAATTTGGAGCGAATATGAGCAGGAAAATATTAATAAGAGACCTTACCCTCCGCGACGGCCAGCAGTCGCAGTTGGCTACTCGAATGAACCAGAACCAGGTGGACAGGGTCTTGCCCTTTTACAAGAACGCCAATTTTTACGCCATGGAGGTATGGGGAGGAGCAGTTCCCGATTCGACCATGCGTTATCTCGGCGAAAACCCATGGGACAGACTTGGCAAGATAAAAAAAGCTCTGGACGGCAAAACCCGCCTCACCGCCCTTTCGAGGGGCAGGAACCTTTTCGGATACAATCCCTATCCCGAAGAGGCTATCGAGGGCTTCAACCGTCACGCCATCGAGACCGGTGTCGATATCATGCGTATCTTCGATGCCCTCAACGACATCGACAACATGAAATCGACCATCGAGATAGTCCGCAAAAACGGCGGAATGACAGATTGCGCGGTATGTTACACAACAGACCCCAAGTTCACATTCTGGCAGAGGGTGAAGGGGATTCTCTCGGGCAAGCCATTGCCAAAAGCTGTTTTCGATGTGGATTATTTCGTCGGCAAAGCTGTCGAGCTGGAAAAACTCGGCGCCGACCAGATTACAATGAAGGATATGGCCGGACTAATTCAGCCCCATGTCGCCGGAAAGCTATATCCCAAGCTGAAGAAGAGCGTGAAAACTCCCGTCTGTCATCACAGCCACTGCACGCCGGGATATGGCCTCGGATCGGCTCTAGTAGCGGTTATGAAGGGCGCGGATATAATCGATACCGTGATAATGAACTTCGCCGGAGGCCCCGCCGCGCCCGCTTTCGAGCTTCTGCAAATCTTTTGCAACAAGCTGGATATCGATACCGGCGTGAATCTCGACGCCGTGAATAGAATCAATCGGGAGTTACTCTCCATTCGCAAAGAACTTTCCGCTTTCGATAAAACCGGCAAAATCCCTCTGCAGTTCGATCTTACTAAAGATGCTATACCCGCGGAAATCGAACCGGTTTTCGATCAGGCCATCGAAGCTGTCGAGAAGGAAAATTACGGCGCGGTCGTCGATCTGACTCAGAAAATAGAGGCTTTCTTCGGCTTCCCCGGCCCGAATCAGATTGTCAAAGAAGCCCAAATCCCCGGAGGGATGTATAGCAACATGGTCGCCCAGCTTGAGACCATGGGCATGTCCGAGCTTTTCGACGAGGTTCTCGCCAATGTTCCCCGAGTTCGTCTCGATTCCGGTTTGCCGCCGCTGGTAACTCCTACGAGCCAGATTGTGGGTGTTCAAGCAGTCAATTCAGTGGTAAGCAAAGCTCAGGGCAAGGACTTTTACGACATGACTTCCGCCCAATTCGTCAGCCTCGTCCGCGGCGGATACGGCAAGACGCCAATTCCCATCGACCCCGAGTTCCGCGAGAAAATCACCGGTTCACGCGAAGAAATCCCCTACGACACCTCCGCCTACGAGAAACCGGAAAACCCCGTCCTCGAAGACTACGACGGCGTCCAACTTGCCACAACCGAGAAGGAATTCCTGCTAATGGAGCTTTTCCCCTCAGTGGCTGGAAAGTTCCTCGAATCTCTGAGGCGCGCTGAATACGAAGAGCGTATGCAAGCCTTGATGGACGAAGAATACAAGATTGTTTCCGAAGAATTCAATCGAATTCTCGATGGAGTTCAGGGTAATTATCTGCATGTTGAGTCGATGGGGTAACCTCAGGAAGAACCCGAGATAGAATAAGGGTCGAATTCCTAAAATATGCCGAACAAAGAAAAAATTGCCTAATCTTCGAGGCTCTCTATCAATAGCCGAAGGTTGTTGTTTTCCTCGCGAAGTCTGCTTATCTCATCCTGAAGTTCCTGAATTCGGTCGGCGGTGTCGTTTTCGGTTTGGGCGCCGGTTTCGACTTTGCGTTCAGCCATTCCAAGCCTGCTTTGAGCTGTCTCCAGTTCCTTTTTCAGTTCCGCCCATTCGTCGATGATGTTGAGCCATGTTTGTGCATCGAACTTCCATCGGCTTCCCGAATGGTCTTCCACCAGAGTAGAATAATAATTTCTCGCTGAATTATATTCCTTGCGAATGACGCATATATACCCCAACTTGAAAAGGGCATCGTCGGCGAGGTCGCTGTTGGGATAATCTGTAACAACCTTCTCGAAACGGTATCTTGCTTCTTCGTAACGCCCTTTGCGGAGGTCTTCCTGGGCCTGATCGAAATTTTCCTGCGCCGAAGTTGGTGTGGGAGCCGGCATAGCGCATCCGTAAAATAGGACAGCCGCTAAAACTAGCATGAATAAGCTAACCAAGGATTTCCGGGGAGCCATATCTATTTCCTCCGAGATTTTTCAGTTTCTTCTTAATCTGGCCTGCTTTTTCGGCAATATCGGTTACCGATGTTTCGCCTCTGCCGTTAATAAGGGCTATGGAAACGGCGAAGAAAGGGAATCTCTTGGGATTGCCGTCTCTGTCCATTCCTCGAATACATCCGGCGTTTCGGTGTTCGGTTGTGTAATATTCGGGTGCAACATGTGCCACCGTTCGCACAATTCTATCAGCGATAGGCTCCGCGGCTTCCGGAGACGATATAAACACGAAATCGTCCCCGCCTATGTGGCCAAGGAATACTCCCGGACGCCCTCCTGAAGCCTCGCGCATAATCTGAGCTATAAGCAAAATCACGCCGTCGCCGTTCTGGAAGCCGTAAACATCGTTATATGCTTTGAAATTATCGATATCGATATATGCCACAATGAAGTCTTCTCCCGAGGCCATCCGCTTTTCGATTTCATCCTGAATTGCCCGGTTGCCGGGCAGGTGGGTGAGGGGGTTCACGGAAATCTGATTTCGCGTCCTTCGCAAAATCGATCGAATTCTCGCGGCGATTTCCCTATGGTCGATTTCATCTTTGACGAGATAATCATCGGCACCGGCGCCCTCGAGACCCTCGATTTTGTAGTCCGTGTCGTCCATACATGTCAGCATGATAACAGGTATCTGGGAAGTCTCGAAATTTAGTTTGAGCCTTCGGCAGACCTCGAACCCGTCGATGCCGGGCATGTTGACATCGAGGAGTATCAGATCTGGGTGTTTCTCGAATGCAAGCTGAAGGCCGTCGTAGGGGTCATCTGCGGTTAGAACTTCGAAGTTTTCGTGTTCCAAGCGCACCTTAAGCATCAGCAGGTTCCCGACCTCGTCGTCGATGATGAGTATTTTTTCGTTACCTGGCATTTATAACATCGGCCTTTCTAATGGAATAGTGAACGCAAAAACGGTGCCCATCTTAGGCTTGCTTTCTACCCAAATCTTACCGCCGTGGGCTTCGACCAGCTGTTTTACGATTGTTAATCCGAGGCCGGTTCCCTTGACCCCTTTGACTTTCTGGCCAGCCTGATAAAACTCGTCGAAAACATGCGCCAGATGGTCTTCCGGAATTCCGACACCGGTGTCGATGACCCTGAACAGGATGTCCGAGCCTTCCGGCCTGGCTTCGATGAAAATCTTGCCGCCGGAGGAGGTATATTTAATAGCATTTCCGACGAGATTATCGAAAATTCGCTCGAATTGCTTTTTGTCGATATATGTCGCAACATCTTCGATATCAAGTTTTACGCCAAGATAAATACCCTTCTCGATAAGCACCTGGGCGTGCGGTTCGAGGATACTGAGAACAAAGGTTTTAAGCTGAACTTCGGCAAGATCGAGTTTGAAAGCACCAGCCTTGATTTTCTGAAGGTCGAGGATGTCGTGAATTAGTCTGCTTAGCTTATCGACATCTTTGGACATCATGTCCAGCATTTCCGCCTGACCGTCGTTTACCGGCCCGAGAAGCTCGTCCTGAAGATTGGCGATATTCCCGCGAACTCTGCCTATGGGGCTTTTTAGGTCGTGGGTGATGCTGGCCAAAAAGCGGCTTTTCATAACGTCCAGCTCCCCCAAGTCGTGAAGCATCTTATTGAAATCCTCCGTCAGGTCGCCTATCTCGTCGTTAGTTGTGGGAATAATTCGCTTCTCCCATTCTCCTCTAGAAGCGGAATGGGTAGCCATTCGAAGCTCCGCGATGGGGGCGGCAATCTTTCGGGCGATGAACATAGCAATCAGAATTCCAAGCCCGAATAGACCGAGAGCGCCCCATATGCCTATACTTCGAGTAAAAGCCACCGCCCGCTGAGATTCGCGGAAGGTTTGAGAGACTCCCGTTACTTCGGAGTTCAATATGTCTTCCAATGGCGTAGATATTCGGGCGAAAGTTTCATCCCAGGCCTTGTTGTCCGTTTTTTTCAATTCGGCTTCACGGGAAAATATAGACGCGAGGGAATCGATGTTATCAGCTATTACAATACTCGTCGTATCCTTTGTTTCCTTAAGTAGAGCAAGTGAATCCGCCGCTGTGCGAAGGGAGTCATTTCCAGCTCGGAATTGATCCATATAAAATGGTAACAGAACAGCACTCTGAATTGTGGCTCTCAAAGAGCCGAAGTCGGATGTCAGTATTTTTAGTCCATATCGTTTATTGGCCTTGTCGATTTCATCGCGGATCTCATTTGCCAGCGCCGTGAATGAATCCGACCGGATGACGTTATAGGCCAAATTCAGCGAGTCATTTCGCAGATACTCCATGGCGAGGTTGCCCTTAACCATGAACGTTGCGCTAAGATCGTTCAGTTTGTCGATGGAAACAATATCCCGGCCATGTTTTGCTTTCAGGCGCTTGGTCTCGGCATCGAGGTTAGATTCGAACCCCTCGATTGCCTCTTCGGCGTCCTCGATGGAGATATCTATCTTCATCGCATGATATAAACCCCTGTCCCGGCGCTGTTTGCTCAGTTTCTTCCGCATATCCTGAGCGATGACGATGCGATACATCCCGTTGCTGGTGGATTTGATGATTCGATTAAGCCGCGAAAGCTGATACAGAAAGACGACGTTGCCGATAAGCACAAAAGCGAGTAGAGCCAGGAACCCGAGGAACATCTTTATCATTATAGGAAGACGCCGGCGTTCCCTGGAGGATGCATTTCGAGCTGAGTTCGTATTTCGTTCGAAAATCGACATGGACAGAAATATAAGCCGAAAAAGCCTCAAGTCAACTTCTAAAGTTATTTTGGGATGGATGCAATCGGTTCAAAATTGGTTAAGAAATGACAATAATCGTTTGACTTATCGAAGTTTGGGAATATTTTATCCCCATGATGACTAAATACAAAACCATCGACACAGATATTCTCGTGATAGGTTCCGGAATTGCCGGGCTCAGGTTCGCTTTGAAAGCCGCGGATTTGGGCGATGTCCTGGTCGTTACCAAATCGTCGGCATCCAAGGGCGCTACAAGGCTTGCTCAAGGCGGCATCGCTTCCGTTCTTGGCGGGGATGATTCCTTCGAAACCCATATATCGGACACCATGGACGCCAGCCGAAATCTGGCAAAACCGGATGTCGTCCGCAAAATTGTCGAACATGGACCGGACGCCATCGCGGAGCTTCTCGAAATCGGCGTTCCCCTCGATACAGTGGAAGGGGACGAGGACGCCCTTTCTCTAACTCAGGAAGGCGGCCACTCGAAACGCCGCATCCTCCACGTCGCCGACGCCACCGGCAGAGCTATCGAGGAAGCCTACATCCGTGCCGTGCGCGAAAAAGACAACATCAGCCTCCTTCAGAATCATTGCGCGATAGATTTAATTACCCGTCACCATCTCGATGAGGGACATCCCCTCAAAAAGGAGCCGGTAACCTGCTGGGGCGCTTATGTCCTCGATGAGGAAACCGGCCATGTCAAGACCGTCCGCGCCAAAGTAACCCTCCTCGCCACCGGCGGGGGAGGCTGTGTTTACAAGCACACGACAAATCCCTCCGTGGCGACTGGCGACGGCGTGGCTATGTCCTACCGCGCAGGGGCCACCGTATCGAACATGGAATTCTTCCAATTTCACCCCACTATGTTCTACGATCCGGGCGGGGACAATTTTCTTATTACCGAAGCAGTTCGCGGAGAGGGTGGAATCCTCCGCAACAGTAGCGGCGAGAGATTCATGGAGGGCATGCATCCACGAATGGAGCTTGCCCCCCGCGACGTCGTCTCCCGTGCTATAGACGAACAGTTGAAGACTCGCGGCGACACAAACGTCTTCCTCGACCTAACCCATAAAAGCGAAGACTATATCAAATCAAGGTTCCCGAATATCTATAAACACTGCGCCGAACGCGGCCTCGACATCACAAAAGAATGGATTCCCGTTGTTCCCGCGGCTCATTATATGTGCGGCGGAGTGCGGGTCGATTTAAATGCTCGAACGGACATAATCAATCTCCTCGCGGCTGGGGAAGTGGCTTTTACAGGCATGCACGGCGCGAACCGCCTCGCATCTAACAGCCTCCTCGAATCCATGGCCTACGCTCAATTCGCTTACGAGTCATGCAGGGAAAATATTCGCGATGTTTCCCCCCTTCCCGAACTGCCCGAATGGGACGACACGGGCGTTTTCGACCGCAGAGAATGGGTCATTGTCAGGCATATCCGCGAGGAAATTCGTTCTGTGATGTGGGACTACGTGGGAATTGTCCGTTCCGACGATCGCCTCGAAGCGGCCAAACGCTTCGTGGACTTCCTATACAGTCAGATAGATAGTTTTTACCGTCAGAATCCGGTGAACCGCGATGTCATCGAACTCCGTAACCTCGCGATTTTAGGATGGCTGATAATTAACTCCGCCCAGAAACGCCCGGAAAGCAGAGGACTTCATTTCAACAGCGATCATCCGGAAATAGACTCGGAATATGCCAAAGATACCGACCTCATTAGCAGTCTATTCCAGCGCGAGAAGCATTTGCGTGACGGTTATATAGGCTTTGTATAGGTCTTAACTCAGGCTTTCATAATATTTTCAAGGAAAAATATGCACCAGAAAATCACGATCCTCGATTTTGGCTCGCAATATACTCAGCTTATCGCGCGCAAAGTCCGCGAACAGAATGTTTTCAGCGAAATTGTGCCCTTCAACGCAGAAGTGGGGCAGTTTGAGGATGATTCGCTAATTGGAATCATTCTATCCGGCGGCCCGGCGAGCGTCCTCGAAGATGGAAGTCCGCGAATAGATTCGTCAATCCTCGACCTCGGCGTGCCGGTTCTCGGTATCTGCTACGGGATGCAGTTGATTACCCTCCTCGGCGGCGGCGGAATCGGGAGATCAAATACCCGCGAATACGGCAGGGCATCCTTGAAGATAGTCGAAGAAAGCCCTTTATTTGAGGGCATCGGCGACGGCACTGTGGTCTGGATGAGCCACGGCGACCATGTTGACAAGTTACCCGAAGGATTCATAACATCCGCAGAGACCGAAAGCCTGCCCATAGCCGCTTTCCAGAACACCTCTCGGACAGTATTCGGGCTTCAGTTCCATCCGGAAGTCCATCATACCGCCGATGGAAAAGGCATCCTGCGCAATTTTCTCTATAATATCTGCGGCGCGCGAGGGGATTGGTCGATGGCTTCATTCGTGGAATCCCAAACCGAGGTCATTAGTAACCGAGTGGGCGAGGACGAGGGTGTAATCCTCGGCCTTTCCGGCGGAGTGGACAGCGCGGTTACCGCGGCCCTTCTCGATAATGCATTGGGCGATAGAGTCCATCCGGTTTTTGTGAATAACGGCCTTTTGCGCCTCCATGAAGCCGACCAGGTGCGAGCCGATTTCGAAAAGTTCTTCGGCAGGAAACTGATTTACGTTGACGCTACAGAAATATTCCTTCGTAATCTTTCCGGTGTCGAAGACCCCGAGAAAAAGCGCAAGATTATCGGCGGCACCTTCATCGATGTCTTCACGGAAGCCGTTTCGCATGTTTCGGGAATCAAATATTTGGCTCAGGGCACCCTCTATCCCGATGTCATCGAATCTGTAAGCACAAAAGGCCCCAGCGCGACGATAAAATCCCACCACAACGTCGGCGGATTACCCGAAAAACTGGGTTTCGAGCTAATCGAACCCCTGCGCGAACTTTTCAAGGACGAAGTCCGCGAGCTGGGCGCGGAACTGGGTCTGCCCAAAGAAATGCTCGGACGTCATCCCTTCCCGGGGCCGGGGCTTGCGGTTCGAATCATCGGAGCTGTTACCGAAGAACGCCTCGATATTCTCCGCAAAGCCGACGATATCTTCATTTCCGAGCTTCGCAATTTCGAGGAATACGACAGGGTTTGGCAGGCTTTCGCAGTCCTTCTGCCCGTAAAATCCGTTGGGGTTATGGGGGATGAGCGCACTTATGAAAACGTCCTCGCTCTGCGCTCCGTAAACAGTGTGGACGGCATGACCGCGGACTGGTCGCGCCTTCCCGATGACCTTCTCGCAAAGTGCTCGACTCGAATTATTAATGAAGTCAAAGGCGTGAATCGGGTATGCTACGATATTTCCAGCAAACCGCCGGCTACCATCGAATGGGAATAACTCGGTAGTAATTTTCAAACAATTAAGAGATTTCAATTCTTATTCTACGAGTTAGTTATATTTAAAACTTGCCAGAATGGGTTTCTTCTTATATATTGGAAAGACTAAAATAATTTAGGGGAGGCCCTATGAAGCATAAAGTAAGTTTTGTTAATATAACTATCCTGTTAATTCTCTTCGCACTGTCGTCCTTTGCAAAGCCCGCTGATAAAACCCAGCTGGCTAAGCCCTGTTGCGGAAATACTCATGCGGATTCAGATGTTCTTGATACCCCCATAAACGGCGGAGAAAGGCGCGAAAGCCTTCTAAGTCAGCATTGGACGGAGACGCAAAAAGAAGCTTTGGCCCATGAACAACAATCGGAAAATGAAATGTTCCCCGCTAAGCCGGAGCCTTCGGACAGAAGGAGCCAGGATTGGCAACCAGGAGGGATGTTCGCCCAGTTCGACCCCGCCGATGAAGTTCTTGAGCTCAGGGACGAAACCAGCAAAACTTTCGATAAAGGTAACGGCGATTACACTGCAGTTATCTGCGGAGGGCCGATTCATTACCTCGACAGCGATGGTATTTGGCGTGACATCTCGACCCGATTCAAAGACAACGGCGCGGTTGTCCTTTCCGATCAGAACATTTTCCAAACGGTTTTCCCGAAGGATAACTCGAGATATTATTCGATTACGAAGCTTCAGAAGGACGTCGAGTTCAGCTATTTCAAGAGCCTGCGAGTAGTCGATGGCGATTTCTCGAACCTTCATACAATAGAGCTTCCCGAAGCCGAAGGCTCCCTCTCCGATGGAGATCTCCTTTTCGAATCAATTCCCGATTTAATTTCTGAGAAAATCAAACTGTCCCATACCGGCATAGAGCACGACATCATTCTCGACGCCCTTCCCGAAGGATGGGAAGAGCATCGAGGCAGAGCGAAATATCTTGCCATCGACCAGGAATTTTACCTTCCCGACCGTTGCACCGCGGTAATCGAAGAAGAACATTGTATGGGCGTCGGCAAAATCCTCAAAATACTCGATCCCGCCGGCGAAACTATGTTCGAAATACCTCTTCCGCTCATTCGCGAAGTCAACGAAAGGGTAATCCACCATCCAGACGGCCCCAAAGGCCCGAGCGACGAGATTCGTGTCGAAGAAATCGTCGGCGATTTCCGTCTGACTCCCTATTTCGAGGGCTATATCTTAACCACCTTGGTTCCCTTCGACTGGATTTCCAGCCCGGAGAGGATTTTCCCGGTTACCATTGACCCGATTGTAACCTGCTATATCTATTCAAGCCCCGCCAGTTCGCAGTCTTCAGGTTATTCGGAAGGCACATCGTGCTATTGCGGGTATGATTACTGTGGAGATTATGTCTGGGCTAAAGGCAATAATTACAACCTTGGCTGGATGTTCTTCAGCACTGCGGCTGTTCCTGATGGCTCGACCATCAACTCGATTAGCTGGACAGCTTATTGTTACGCGAGAAATTATCCCTGGTGGGAACTTCGCAATATGACTCAGCGGGATTACGACTGCACCGCATACAGAAATTCATGCACAGGCGGAACCCAGTTTCTCTATCAAGCATGGAGTTCCAGTGAACCTACGGGCTGGAAGACTTATTCTCTTTACACAGCCGCACACTCTCGAATGGAAGATTTACTTACCAGTGATTGGTTCGGCACGGGAATTCGCGATACCGACGGTTCGGACACTTATTACGTCAATTGGTATGGCTTCTATTATTCTTCATACCGACCTTATTTGACTGTTGATTATACAGGCGTTTACTGCGGAACCACCAACCATGGCGGCGCGAACTGGATCATCACATCGAACACAAATGTCGGCGGAAACCATATCAACGTCGGAACTTTCCAGATAAACGGCGGAGTAACGGCAACCGTATCCCCGACTTGCAAATTCTTCTCAGTCGAAGCCAATACCATCAACATCTACGGCACTATCAACGCCAACGGCGCAGGTGACCAGGGCGGTTACGGCGGCACCGGCGGTGCATGGGGTGACGGTGGCGAAAGTTCATGCAACGGCGCATATGGAGGCACCGGCGGTTCTGCAGGCTCCGGCTCAGGGGCCGGCGGAAGCGCAACAGCCGGAAGTCAAGGCGGTTGCAGAACCATGGACTGCGGTTTCCTGTGTATAGGCGGCCGTGACGGCTACACCGGCGGCGGCGGCGGCGGTGGTGGTGGCGGCGGCGGCGGCTACGGCGGAAGAGGCGGTTCCGGTGCTATAGCCGCAAGCGGTGCAGGGTTCAGCAGTGCTTCCGGCGGGACATGGGGCTCTGGCGGAACCTTCGGCTCTACATATGGCAATGCCACCGATTGGAACGTAACATGGGGTTCCGGCGGCGGAGGTGCCGGCGGCGGCGGAGGAGGATGGGCCTACGGCGGAAACGGCGGAAACGGCGGCCGTGGAGGTGGTATGGTCTCCCTAAAATCCTTCGGAAACCTCACAATGAGCGGAACAATTTCTGCGAACGGAACTACCGGCGGCAATGGCGGCCAGGGTGCGGGAGAATCAACCGATAACTCTTATGACTGTAGCACAGATGGATACAACGGCTGTTGCTTCGATGCATACGAAATGTTCAACGCATCTGGCGGTGCCGGCGGCGGCGGAGGCGGCGGCTCAGGCGGAGGAATATCTCTTCTCGCAGGTTCAGTAATGACTGTTACCGGTGTTCTCTCTGCGACGGGTGGAGTCGGAGGCCTCGACGGCTACCCCGATCCCTCGGTAGGCGCATGCCACGACTGGTCCCGAGGCGGTGCAGGCGGCGGCGGCGGTAGAGTTAAAGTCATCTACAACTCATGCCTTGCCGGAAGCCATAACATCATACCTTCGACTAACGTTGCTGGAGGTTCTGGCGGAACCGGTTACTATACTGGTTATGCTGGAAATCAGGGAACATACAGCCAGCATACTCTTCCAATTACAACGATTACAACTAGTCCAGTGGGTCGAAGCATTGTCGTAGATGGAGTTACATATACTTCACCAGCTCAGTTCTGCTGGGTTCCGGGAACATCCCACTCAATCGGAACTACATCTCCTCAAACTTCCGGCGGATATAGATATATCTGGTCATCATGGTCAGACGGTCTTGCGATGAACCACAATATTACCGCAGGTTCAAGTTCAACAACGATTACAGCCTATTTCAATTCCCAATATCAGCTAACATTCCAGGCGAATACAACTACTTCGGGAACCGATCTATCGAGCTCGAACTACGCAACCGTTACAGTTAATGGCACTCCCCATAACATCTGGGACGGAAGCCCATATACTGTATGGGTCTCCACCGGAAGCTCACATTTATACAGTTATAACAGCCTGAGTAGCGGATCGGGGGCAACTCATCGATGGTTCTCCTCGAGTCCGCCATCGGGCACTGCCACCGGGCCGATGACTATCACCGGCAATTACGCCGAACAGTGGTGGTTCGACATAAATGAAAACGGCCACTCAAGCCCCTGCGCTGGCTTAGAAGGCTGGTATAACCACGGCTCGGTAGTCAACGCCTGTGTCAACGATTCTGTAGTAACAGCGGGTTCATCGAGATACATCTTCAGCCATTGGGATCTGCATGCAAGCGGAACCCGTTCAAGCTCATCGAACAACATAACCATGAACGCCGTTCGCACAGCCCGTGCGAATTGGAACAGTGAATATCGGGTAACCTTCAGGGCGAACACGATTACTTCCGGCACCGACCTTTCAGGCTCTAACTACGCCACCGTAACCGTTGACGGCAGTCCCCATTATATCTGGGACGGAAGCGATTACAGCGTGTGGTTCGCAACCGGAACTTCCCATCCATACTCATATTCATGGAACTCGAGCGGAAGCGGCACCGACCACCGCTGGCATAGCTTCTCGCCCCCCAGCGGAAGTGTAGCTTCGGCTACAACTATCACCGGCGATTATTACGAACAATGGTGGTTCGATATCGATCCGGGAGGCCATTCAAGCCCGTGTCCGGGCAGAGAGGGATGGCAGGATCACGGAAGCACGGTCTATGCATGCGTCAACGATTCTGTAATCGTTTCCGGCGATACTCGATATGTCTTCTCCCATTGGACAGGAGACGCAGGCGGAACCCGCTCCTCCCAATCCTCCGGAATTACCATGAACGCTGTCCGTAATGCCATAGCCAACTGGCGGACGGATTATTGGCTCGAACTCGATTACACCGGTTGCGGAACCGGAACTCCTCTCCAGACCGGCGAAGGCTGGTATGAATCGGGCACCACAGCTCCTATCACAACCGAGCATCCTGTTTGGGACGGCCTTTCGCGTTACGATTTCGAACAGTGGACTGGTGCTCCGGTAGCGTCGCCTACGAATCCATCCACTTCGATACTTATGGATGCGCCCTACACGGCGACGGCGGAATATGTCCTTGCGGAGATTAACGTTACAATCCAAACCGATGGTTCCGCCGATTCGGTCATAGTCGATGGCACGCCCCATCTTTCGCCTCGAAACGAAATATGGATGCCCTCGACAGGCCACGAAATTAGCACATACGCCCTTCAGACGGGAATTCCCGGCGAACGTTTCCTATTCGACAGCTGGGCGGACGGCGTTTCTGTTCGCACTCGAACCGTAGCGCCTGTTACCGATACTACATTTACAGCCCGTTTTAATACAGAATACTACCTTACTGTCGATAACGGCGGCCACGGCACGCCCTCCGGCGAAGGCTGGTATGCAGAAGGTGCTCTCGCATCCTTCGAAATCACTACTCCAGCCGACGAGGATGGCCGCGAGCGCTGGATATTCAACGAATGGGTAGGCACCGGTAGCGGTTCCTACGACGGCCCCTTCAATCCGGCGGCATGCACGATGAACGGCCCAATCACCGAGACTGCTACATGGCTACATCAATACAAGATTTGGGTCGATGGCGGGGGACACGGTTCTTCGACGCCGGTCCCCGGAAGTTACTGGGTTTTCGAGGACTCGACCTTTACCTCTCATGTAACTTCTCCCGATGTCGTCTCCCATATGTATTGCACCGGCTGGACAGGCACCGGCAGTGTCCCATCTTCCGGCACGGATACCGTCGTAACGTGGACAGTCAACGACTCCGGCACGGTAACCTGGAACTGGGAACCGCAGGTGATGCTAATCGTCGAAAGCGAATACCCCGGCGTAATTCCTTCGGATACAACATACTATGACCCTGGAACAAGTATAAATGCCACATGTCCCGGCGAGACTTTAACTATAGCTCCGGGTCATAGAACGATACGCCTTGGCTGGAACGGCACAGGCAGTGTCCCGGCCTCGGGCGATTCGGGGGCAGTTTCCTTCGTAATCACTGAAAACTCGACTATAACCTGGAATTGGCGCACGGAATACTTATTGACTATCAACAACCCCGACGGCCACGATTCGCCTGTTCCGCCTGTCGGAGATTATTGGTGCGTCCGCGATACAATGATTGTCGCATGGGTTGTTTCCCCCGACGGCGACTGGTTCTGCGTGGGATACACCGGCACGGGAAGCGTTCCGGCTTCAAGCCCTGCGAGTTATACCTACTTCACGATGACCGAGCCATCCACCCTGACATGGAACTGGGCAAATTACACGGCCGTAGTATCCCTTACCATAACTTCCGTGACCGATTCCGTCTGGCCGGGAACGGGTGTGTTCAATTTCTACATCGGAAGCACTGTTGTTTGTTCAACCTTCCAGGATACAGTCTTCCACCGTTGGCGCGACGATATAAGATACACAATTGACGGATGGACAGGCACGGGGGACACTCCGGCCTCGGGCGATTCGGGATATGTATCTTTCACGATAAACACCCACTCCACTCTCGATTGGCATTGGACTCAGCAGAACCGCGTCGATGTCAGCTCCGACGGCGGCTACGGCTCTCCGGTGCCTTCAGAAGGCTCCCATTGGTTCGACGACGGCACGGCGGTCGATTTCTCCGTTACAAGTCCGGACATGGGCTTCTACTGCGTTGGTTGGGACGGCACGGGAAGTATCCCCGACGGCATACTCGATGATTTCACAGCGGTCATCGATACACCGAGTAGCGTCAATTGGTTATGGAGCGACGAGATATCTCCTCTGGTAATTCACAGCGACTGGGGAACACCATGGCCTCCCGCCGGAACTACATACGTCGTTACTGGGACAGCGGTTACATGCACAGTTAATACAATTGTGCCAACCACTCCCGGAAACCGCAAAGTATGCACTGGATGGACGGCTACAGGAAGCGGAATTCCCGCAACCGGCTCCGCAAACACAGTTACATGGACAATTAACGGCCTGACCAATGTCTGGTGGGAATTCAAGCATCAGTATAGCCTCGATGTTACCAGCGGCCACGATTCTCCAATTCCTCCGGAAGGTATAAGTTGGCACGACAGCTCAGCGAATATCTCTGCAAGCGTTACAAGCCCGGACGGCGATTGGTATTGCTACGGCTGGGAGGGCACGGGAAGCGTCCACGACGGTTATGGGCTCGAATTCGATTTCGATATTTTAGAACAATCGAGCATAGAATGGCTCTGGACATATTCGACAGGCCTAATCTGCACCCTCATTGTCAACTCGCCATATGGCGAACCGGTTCCCGCAGGCACTCTGCTCGTTCCCGAGGGGACTTATATTCGCGCCACAGTCGATGATTCAGTCTTCTCCGGCGGTGCCTGGCAATATTGCACGGGTTGGGCTGGAAGCGGCTCTGTTCCAATGTCGGGTGATTCGAACGCCGTCGAATTTACCGTTGATGAGAATTCCACGGTAACCTGGATGTGGAACGGCGAAATCCGTTGGCCGGTAGAAGTGTATTCCGAAGGTCATGGCGCACCGATACCGCCCGAAGGCATCTACTGGGTGCCCAACGACACCGTGATGACATTCCAGGTTACCAGCCCCGATGCAGGCTACATATGCACGGGTTGGGAGGGAGTCGGAAGTATCCCCGGCTTCGGGCTGGATACTATTGTTACGGCTACAATCACCGAGAATTCTGCCATCTTCTGGCAGTGGGAGGAAATGTCCGATGTTGTAACCCTAACAGTTACAAGCGATTATGGAACACCGTATCCGCCCAGAGGAGTCAGCTATCATCCCATCGGAAGAACTCTCGACTGCACGGTCGATGATACAATCTTCGTTATGGATGGAGTCCGCAGACTCTGCGACGGTTGGCGCGGAACAGGCTCCCCGCCATCCACAGGCGACAGCGCCCGTATTGTATTCGATATCGAATCAAACTCCACTCTCGATTGGCGGTTCGTGAACTCTTATCATATCGATCTGGATTATGTAGGACCCCCTGTCGCGCCGACTCAGACAGGTGACGGATGGTATGTTTTCGGTGATATGGCTTCCATATTTACTGATTCGATTGTTCACAGCGGTTCTCTTCACTATATCTTCGATCATTGGACTGGCGGGCCGCCGTCGATGCCCGATACTTTCGAAGCCGATATGACTGTGGACACAACATACGACATGGTTGCTCATTACATAAGAACAGTGGAGGTTGTTATCTCCAAGTCGCCCGTTCATACCGCGGGATATATCGAAGTTGACGGCACCCGGTATTACGATGTTTCCGAAATGACCTTCTACTGGGAACTTGGGTCTATTCATGAGGTTAGCGTCGGCACAGTTGATTCGACGGATGTCGTCCGCTACCATTTCGACTCCTGGTCGGACGGCCTGCCCAGAACCCATTCAGTTGGCCCGGTTACTGAAGACTTCAACTTGACTGCCTATTACAATTCCCAGTATCTGATAAGGTTCGAAAAACTGCCACCGGATAACACTTATGGATACATCGATATCAGTCACGACACTCATTTCGGCGGTGAGATGGAAAAATGGCTTATGGAGGGCTCCACCTGGATTACATCAGTCAGTGATACTGATTATACACCGCTCGGATTGGATCGTTTCAACTTCGAAACATGGGAAGATGGAGTTCCGACAATCGTAAGAGGACTCACAGTTACAGCACCGGAAACTCTTAGAGCAGTTTATAATCCACAACATGTCGTTTCCATTCGTAAGATACCCGCTCAGGAATACGGATGGGTAACTATTGCCGATTCCACAGCCGCTTATTCCATGGGATTCAATCATTGGGTAGATAGAGGTGAAGAAGCCTGGGTGGAAGTAAGCTCGATCGATTTGGGAACAGGGGATACCCTATATAGCTTCGACTATTTCTCCGATGGCGGAGCTAACGGTCATTTCGTCGGGCCGCTTACTGAATATGTTCTTCTCGAAGCCCACTACGATATCATGGAATACAATCTCGCCGTCTGCCTCGATATTGACACCATCGATTTCGATACCCTTACATCGGGCGAGATGGTTATGTCCTCGCCGTCGCAAATGATAACAGTTTGGAACTGCGGAGACATTGGCGCTACTTGGGGACTATCGATTTTTGATGAGGGAGGTTCCTGGGCATCCGGCTATTCACCAGCCGAAGACCGTTTCGTTTTAAGGGCAAGGTTCAATACGGAAACTTCTCCGCCTCTCCTTTTCGACCCCACAGCGGACTATCTTAAACCCTTTAATACGTGGGCTTCAAGCGTGAATTTTGGCCCTGCCGGATACGCTGTGGCCGTAGATGAGGAACAATACCTCTGGTTCCAGTTCGTAGCACCGATACCCAGCACTGTTTACACGACCCAAAGGTTGATAATCCTCATAAGTTCGAGGGTCTATTTGCCCTGATGTCTTGCCAATGCAGTTTCCCCCGAAAAGCCCGGATTTCCGGGCTTTTCGCTTATATAAGATAGAGTTCTTTTGATAAACTTATGTATGTAATAATGGATAAGATTCCCAAAATGCAGGTTTACCTTGAAACCTGATAATAAATGGTTAAATTATTCTGAATGTTAGGATATTTCGAAAGGCAGATATGAAAAAGATAATCTTCGCGGCACTTATCATCTGTGAGTTTGCATTCGCATCAGTTCAAATCATTACTTCAAGTCCCTATGGGTTTGACGGGATTCTCACTGCAGAAAATCCAATAGTGATCAATTCACCACATCCCGGATTCACAGACATCATTATCCCCAATGGCTCATTGGACGGCGATTTTGGAGGTCCATTCCTGCCGTCATACAGATTCTTGATAGAGCTTCCGGCTTATGGCGATGCCAGTGTCAGAATCTCGAGTTATTCCTCTGTGGAAATTCCGATAACATCGCCCCCTTCACCCCTCCAGCCGCCAAGACCGAAATCCAGACCTCAACCGAGTTTCTCGTATAATCAGGATTTATACGATAATCACAAATCGTCGCCTATCGCGGAGATAATTCCAATGGGCATTATGCGCGGCAGAAACCTTGGAATACTTATCCTAAGGCCTTTGGGATACGATTCGAAAAGAAATATCCTCGAATTTCGCAAGAATATCGAGTTTCACATAGACTACGACAAACATCTCGATCCTGTTTCGCCGCGGATGGCTTCTGGATGGGCAGATATGCTTCTTTCGAGCACTCTTCTTGCACCAATGGATATTCCGCGTGTGTTCGACTATCCTTCTGAATATCTGATTATTACCGATAATGAATTCGCAAGTCACTTAAATGAGTTTATACAATTCAAAGAACAGCAAGGATATAAAGTAACAGTTGCTTCTGTTGATACCATCGGAGCGGATACTCTTTCCATAAAAGCTTTTGTTCAGGACGCCTATGATTCATGGGACATTCCGCCCGATTTCCTCCTTATAGTCGGCGATGTGGACAGAGTCCCCACTCTTAGACGTGGCACAGGGTGGACTAATTATCCAACCGACCAGTATTATGTCATGGTAGAAGGGGCCGATTATTTCCCCGACATCGCCTGCGGTAGAATGAGCGTCGAGAGCCTGCCGGAACTTAACGCGATACTCGACAAAACCATGGCATATGGCCGCTTCGATTTCTCGGAAACGTCATGGTTAAGGCGTTTTGTTCTGCCCGCCTGCGGCACAGACGGCGACTACGAGCTTTGCATGGGAACTCATCGATACTGCGCCGAAGAGCATCTGCCCCCTTCGGATTTCGACGTCGATACTATCTTCGCATATTTCGGAGGCACCGGCGCCGATCTGATAGCTTCGATAAACACCGGCGCCGCAGTCGTGGATTATTCCGGTCACGGTCTCGAAACAGAATGGAGCAATCCCAATGTCGATGTAAGCGATTTGCCAGGTCTCACCAATAATGGCAAATTCGGGCTGGTGATATCCAATGCATGTCTTACGAACACTTTCAACTACACTTCTCCATGTCTTGGCGAGACCTGGATACGACAGACAAACAAGGCCGCAGTGGCTCATATTGCAGGCTCGGCAAGCACATATTGGGACGAGGACGATTGGTGGCAGAGATCGGTTTTCGATGCGGTTTTCGATTACGGTTACCATGCCGCCGCTTCCTTCATGTATCGCGGGTGTATGGAAGTGGAGCTTCGCGGGAGCACCGCGGGCGATTATTACTTCCACATTTATCACATCCTCGGCGACCCCTCCATGGGATTCTACTGGGGCGAACCGGAGCCGATAGTTGCAGATTTTCCGGCTATTATTCCCATCGGCCTGACTACTTTGAACCTCGATGTCCCCGAATCAACTATAGTTAGCGTTTGGTCGCCAAGCGGAACGCGCGGTTCTGCGTATTCCATAGGCGGAACGGCGAGCATTCTGATGGATCCTCCGCCTGTAGCCGGAGATACATTGAACATATATTGCTACAAAGCTAATTTCTTCGAACCGATATGGGAAAAGATTCCGGTTGCGCCGTTGGTGGCATACACCATAGACCCGGAAAGCCTTGTCGTATCGACTCCCGGGACAATTTCCATATATATGGGCGATACCCTCGGCACACCAGTTGTCGGCGCAACTATCGTGATAGATGGAATCGCCATGGCGGAAACCCTCACCACAGATGCCACCGGCAATGCGAGCTATTCGTTCACTCCGTCCTATGCCGAAATTCTTCAGATAACAGGATACAATCCCCTCGGCGAATTGGCTTTCGTCGAATATATCACCGTAGGCGGCGGAACAACGCTTATTCCGGCCCTTATCGACGCCGCCTCCCCAATTGTCCATATCTGGGATTCTCTCGCTGTTGGAGTGCAGGGGCAAATCGGCTTCGAATCTACAGAATATCCCGTTCTCTGGTGTCTCAGCGGTCTCGGATTGGATACCTGCGGAACTTCTATCGACAGCGTAGTAATCGAGATCACACCGGAAATCACCGGAAATTATGTTCTGATGACCGTCGCGGAAGGCTATGCTGTAGGCAATTCATCCGTCAGAGCGGCTTTGTGCGAGGGCATCTTCGACGGCGAACTTACCGACGGTTCCGGAACACCCGTTTCTGATGTCAGAATCGCTCTATATCCAGCTGGCGCGGATACTTCGATTACGGAAAGAACAGCCCTTCTGATATCCGATTCTGCCGGCGATTTCGAATCGGACGACGAGATTCAGCTTGGATATTACGATTTATACCTCACCGGTTTCGGATGGGAGGATACGGTTATCACAAATCATATCCACCATGCCGACGGCGGCTACGATTTCGAAATTAACCGGGCTAATTTCGGCAGTATCTCCATCGGCGCCGCGGACGACTTCGGTTCGCCGATAATGGCGGAAATCCATATTCTTCGCGACGGCAAGACATTAGTCGGCTATTCCCGAACCGGAGAAATCCATCTCGATTCTCTGCCCTTCCACGATTACACAGTCCACATCTCCGCGAGGGACAAATCGATTTACCGCCGGACAATAGCTTTGGATAGCGACACTGTAATTTCAGCCCTGTTACAGCCGGCCAGAGCCAATGTCCTGCTTCTCTCCATCGAGGACGACCTTTCTGCCGATAACATCGAAGTCGATTTAATAGCTCAGGGACTAACTGTGGTTCGCAAAAACTACATGCCCGCCCTCGACACGACATTCCATTATGAATTCGTGATTTATTCAGCAGGCGGCGGTTCTGAAGGTGATGTATGCAGTGATGTTACCGGCGGAAAACTCCTTGAATACCGCGACAACGGAATCAAGCTCCTTATCGAAGGGGGGGAGATGGCCTATACTTTCTACAATAACGACGAAACGGAAGTTCTCGATTCTCTCCTTATGATAAGCGGATGGATGGGCGACGATCCGTCTTCGAGTAATCTGATATTGAATTCCGAGCCGGACAGCGCGATTGAACTGGCGCGCAATCCCGCGACTCTACCGAGTATCGTAAGTCCGCGTTCCACCGGCCATTGGGACTATGAATATTTCGACATCGTAGCGCCCTCAGTATCCATGATACTCTATTCCATCGGCTCGGGTTCCAGAGCCGGTGTTACTTATTATCCCGATTCTTACGGCAAAGGGCTTCATCGAATATCCCAGATGTTCTTTAAATACGACGATGCCTTAACCACGCCCTTCGCCAACGAAAAAATCCTGCGAAATATAGCTGAATGGTTGCGTCCGCCGGATTTCGACCATAGCGTTCTTCTCGCGAGAGCCTGGGTTCCCGCAGGAGAGGCAGGGGACATTCAAGTCATCGGAGGCGGAGATACCACAACCACAGATGCAGGGGGCAGATTCCGCCTTATGATGTCTCCGGGAGACCATAATATAGCTTTTTCCGCACCTCATATAGCGGATACAATGTTTGCAGGCATCGAGCTGGAAGCCGGCGAGATTCGCACGGGAGATGTTTTCACTTTGGCCACGGCAGGAATCGACGAGTTTGAAAAACCGAATGAGTTTAGTCTCACCAGGGTCTATCCGAATCCCTTCAACGGCAGGATTGCTTTCGATGTTTCAGCCCCAGAAAAGGCGGAAATCGGTCTGGCAATTTTCGACATCAGCGGCCGGAAAGTCCATTTCGAAGAGCTTCAGATTGAGGGCAGGGGGAAATTCGTGTGGGATACTTCGCTGGAGATGGATCTTCCAAGCGGAATCTATTTCTACAAGATAACTTTCCCCGCTTCGGACTATTCGGGCAAAGTTCTGCTGATAAAATAGGACTAACCTTTAACGACGCCAACAGGAATCATTCGAGCGACCCTTCGCCCGATTCCAGCACCGGTAACGACATCTATCACCCTGTCGATGCTTTTGTAAGCGGAAGGGGCCTCTTCGAGCATCGTGTGGCGGCCTTCCCATCTGGCGTAGATTCCTTTTTGGAGAAGCTCCTGATGTATCTGCCTGCCCTTCATTCCGCGAATTGCCGCCTTGCGGGACATCACCCTTCCGGCTCCGTGGCAGGTGCTTCCGAATGTCTGTTCCATAGCTTCAGAAGTTCCGGCGAGGAGGTAGCTCGCCGTGCCCATATCTCCGGGTATTATTACCGGCTGGCCGTAGTTACGGTAGATATCGGGAACTTCATCTCGCCCCGGTCCGAAAGCACGGGTCGCGCCTTTGCGGTGAACGAGAAGCCGTTTATTCATGCCTTCAATATTGTGTTTTTCGAATTTGGCTATATTATGAGCCACGTCATACACCAGTCGCAACCCCAGTTTGGAAGCACCTCTGCCGAGAACCTGTTCGAATGACTCCCGCACAAGATGGGTGATTGCCTGCCGATTTGCCCATGCATAATTGGCCGCGCAGGCCATGGCTGAGAGATACTCTTTTCCGTCGGGGGAATCTATTGGCGCGCAGGCGAGTTGTTTGTCCGGAACGGAGATGCCGTAGCCGGGCATCTTGCCGGCGAAGTCTTTGGCGTATTCATCGCAAATCTGATGGCCGAAACCTCGGCTTCCGCAGTGAATCATCACGCATACCTGTCCCGGGAAGATTCCGTAAGCGTCTGCAAGTTCGGTATCGAAAACCTTTTCGACGAACTGGATTTCGAGGAAATGATTTCCCGAGCCGAGGGTGCCTATTTCGTCGTTGCCGCGATTACGGGCTTTCTGGGATACAGCGTCTGGATCTGCGCCGGACATTGCGCCGGAGTCTTCGCATCGGTCTATATCCTCATTCCAGCCGTAACCATTATCCACAGCCCATTTGGAGCCTTTTATCATAAGCCTTTCGAGATCTTTGCCCTTGGCGACAATCTTGCCGCGGGAACCGACTCCGCAGGGGACATCGGCAAACAGCCTGTCGATAAGTTTTTCGACATATGGCCTGACTTCCGCGATTTCCAGATCGCTTCTCAATATTCGAACACCGCAGTTGATGTCATAACCGACACCGCCGGGGGAGACCACACCGCTTTGAGCCTCCATCGCGGCCACTCCGCCGATTGGGAAACCGTATCCCCAATGGATATCCGGCATTGCCAAACTTGCCTTTTGTATCCCCGGCAAAGTAGCCACATTGGCCACTTGCAGGAATGCATTGTCGTCGAGAGCACTTCGAATAAGCTCCTCGTCCGAGTATATTATTCCCGGCACCCTCATTCCGGGTTGGAAATTCTGATCGATGCGCCATCGGTAATTATCTATCTGCTGAAGTTTCGCGGTCATAATACTCCCAAATAAGTAATTGCTGAATAATAAGATAGGGGATTACTCAGGAAAATCAAGGCAAAAATTGATTAGATGAGATAGAGGAGTAAGTCTCATAACTAAATATTATACAATGAGATAAGTGTAATAATATATAGTAATATATAAAGAAATAGACTTATTATGTTGAATTACAATCAGATATATTATTATACAATAGGCCTATTGCTCCATTATGCTGAGGATATTTTGGAATAAGAATAGGAACTTGATATTTCATCGCAAGAAGTTTTGAAATAGCCTCGTTGCGCGCTACACCACCCACCAGGACAATTATTGCAGGCCTTCGTGAAGCAAGGGGACCCGTGATTCGCTGAATTATCTGGGCGTTCACACCGGCGGCGAGACGCTCTTTCGGAACGCCTTTGGCTATTTTCGCTACAAGTTCGCTTTCGCCGAATACTGCACAGGTAGCGGATAGAGGTTCCGGGTTTTCGAAATAGGACGATATTTTGGGCAGGGACATTCCGAGAATTTTCGCCATGTTCTCGATATAACGCCCGGCGGAGGCGGCGCATCGGTCGTTCATATAGAAATCGTGGACTTTGCCATCGATGACGGTGATTACCTTGCTGTCCTGGCCTCCGAGGTCTATTAACGTGAAATTTTTAAGTCCGGTCTGATGAACCGCGCCGGTTGTATGGGCCTGAATTTCTGGCACGACGTGGGCGTTGGCTATTGTAAGGGCGTTTCGGCCGTATCCTGTGGCTAAAATAGAAGAGTCTTCGTCAACATCGAATTTGGCAATGTCCAGAAGGAAACCACTTTCGGAAGAGCGTCCGAAGCTGTCGTAGAACTGAGTTGTATCGTAATCGAAGAGTTTTGGCGTGCCCGATTTTCCCAGAATAGCGATTTTTACAGATCTGCTTCCCAGATCCAGTCCTATCAAGGTTTTCATTTGAACCCCCTTAGCATTTCGATGAAAGCTTCCAACCGAATACGCGTCCTTTCGTCGATTCCGAATTCGCTTTCGCCTTCGACTGTTAGAATTGGCGTTTTCAAGTATTTTCGAAAAAGCAAGTCCTCTATCTGCCGAAAACAGAAGCTCTGAGTATAATGAATTATCCCGTCAAGTTTCCGAGTCTCTATTTCTTGTGAAATGTCATCGATGCGTTTGAAAACGCTTTTCGGGTATGTATATTTCGCATAAGCACTTACAAATTCATCGCCGGGATAGGGGATGGAGAACTGCCGTTGAGTCTCATTGAACACAATTCTCGCTCCGTATTTTTCGGATTCGTCGTAGATGTCCGGAAAAATTGGGGGAACACCGATATAGCCGAGACGGATATTTTCTTTATAGGCTTCTTTCGATTTTGACGAATGTAGTAGTGCTGAATATCGAGCAGTCCAATCGCTGATGTCGCCGTCGAAATCACTTGTCGAAACCAGGCTCAAATGATTCTCGAAACCGGTGATTTTGTTATCTTTCCAGGTTGCTTCGTCGATACGCCGCGCTATATCACGTGGGGCACGAAGATTATCGTATAAACGCTGAATTTCATTCCAATCGGCTCCCAGAGTGCGTGCGAGCTTTCGCATTTCGCCTTCGAGAAGCGCAATATCGCCGTCGTAGGGATACGCGAAGGGGATGATTTCAATACCGGCGTCTTCGAGGGTTTCGGCGAGGGCATGGGTGTTCGAACAATCCCCCTGTGTAACAATCACCAGGGCATCGATATTCCGTTCTTCGAGCACCGCGCCGTAAATACCTGATATCCAGGGGCAGACTGTGCGCGGATAGCCGTCCAGTCTTGCCCTGGTGAGATATTTCTCCCTATCTTTAGACGTAACGAAGATGTTGTTCAGGTCAACCGGAGTATGCCCGGCGGCCCAAATTATTTCTTGCGGTATAGTAGTTGTAATTCCAATCTTAGCCATAAATATAAGATAATCATAAAATTAGCTCTTTTCAACAGCGAACTGCAAAGTGCGAAGAAAAAATATGGCCTTGTTAGATCGAAGATTATGTTTATATTCTTCAAATGATAAATCAAGGAGAATCATGAAGAGTGTAATACTATTAGCTATCTTATTGCCTTTTATTCTTATGGCGCAATCCGACTGGACTTTTGAGTTTTCGGTCGAAGCTCCGGGAACTACCATTTTCATTCGCTCCTTCGGAGTAGCGGATGGCGCGACCGACGGCTATGATGTCTTAAATGACCTGCCCCTTTTCGTTGGCGCAAGCGATACAACAGTATTCTTTGCCGTGGAAAGCGGCTTCATTTCAGCCCTGTCGCGCGATGTTCGAAGCAACCGGAGTTCGAGCCACCAGTGGAACCTGACCTTTCAGAATATGCCTCCCTCCGGGGTTACATGGCTACCGGATTCTTTGCCCGAAGCTGGCGATTTCGAGGCCAGCGTGCACCATGCTGATTCGACGCCGTCGCTCTGGTTCGATATGCGGGAAACGCCTTTCCTCGTTGTGCCTCTGAGCCGGGAGGTAACATTCAAATGGACGGTCCCAACAGGTGAGGACACGATTCCTCCTTATGTTTCGGCATGGTCCCCCGCGGATGGCGACAGCTTTGTCCCGAGGGAAACGGATATATACTGCGAGATATACGACGACGGCGCTGGCGTGGACGATGGAACCATCGAACTGAGGGTTGGGGGGATAAATGTAACCTGGCTCGCCGAAATAGACTCCATCGACGGCGGATTCTCTGTCAGCTACGATCCTCTGATGGACTTTGGATGGAACACCGATGTTACATGCATTCTTTCGGCATACGACCTGGAAACCCCCAGCAATTATGTTTCCGATACTGTCCGGTGGCGAACATTGCCCGACTCCCTCGCCTTTGAGGTTACGGGAACTGTTTCTGTCGGAGACCCGCCATTTCCTATATCAGGGGCGGTTGTAACAATCTCCGACCGCGCGGAAACGACCGGTAGCGATGGATATTATCACTTCGACAGTATCTCGGAGGGCGCATACACGATTCGAGCTTCCGCTCCGGGTTACACCCAGTCTTCTCGATGGGTCTGGATAGATGCGGATACAGTCTTTAATTTCCTGCTTGAAATAGCCCCGACGCCCGATGTGCTCATCATCGATTACGATTCCGGCTCCCAGCCTTTCGAGGACGATACCACCGGCGAAGAGCGTAAAATAGCTTCTCTTCTCGATTTCATCGGCTACACGTATGACATAACTTCGCAGAATCCGGATATTTCGACACTGGATTTGATGGCATATACATATATAATCGTCGTAACCCCTGTTCGTGGGGACGGCTCCCACGCCATCATTCCGGACTCCGGGTTAACGGAATTAGCCGACTGGCTCGCCGACGACGGCAGAATCCTATGGGTAGCTCCCGACGGCGGCCCGGACTATGCCGAAGGCACATCCACAGCTTCTGCTTTCTTCGATATGTTCGGTGCGGAATTCGAAAACGAGGGCAGGCCTTACGGTAGCGATGGCAATATTCGCCGTTTAACCGGTTCTGCAGATGACTTCATCCTCGATTTGGATGTCAGCTACGACCACGAAACACCGGCGGATAACTATATCGACGAGCTTAGCGCAGTTGAGTCAACAGCATATGTCCCCCTGTGGAGCCAGGAAACCGACCCCGCGCCGGTGTCCTCCGCCGGCAGGATGGTATTCTACGACAGCGGCACTTACCGAAGCGTTGTCACGTCCATTCATTTCGGAGGGATAAATGACGGTATTTTCCCGAATTCCGCTTTCAATATTCTCCGAACCGCGCTGGATTATCTGGACAAACCCTCTAAAGTGGAGGAGACCGAACCGGAATTGCCGTCGAGAAACACTATTCGGGTGCATCCGAATCCTTTTAACAGTGTCTGCACGATTATTGCGGATGAAGATATCGAGATATTCGACGTCTCCGGCAGGAGGGTGATGGAACTCTCGCCATCCAAAGAAGGCAAGATGAGCTGGTTTGGAAGAGATGAGCAGGGGGTTGATATGCCCAGCGGAGTTTATCTAATCCGCGGAATGAATACTGGGGCAACCGCACGGGCAGTTCTGCTCAAATAAAAAAAAGCCTATTCGCCTTTTTCGCGGAGATTCTCCAGAACTTCTCTGGCGTCGGGAACGTAGTTAAAAAATTCCTCGAGCTGATCGCATGCGAATTCGCCGCATTCCGAACAATTCTTGATTTCTTTTTCGACAGCACAGCTTCGCAGGGCACATGTGGTGGCGTGGGCTGTGCTCAGAAGGCCATCCTGCATACATCCTTCGCAGATGCAGTCCATGGGTGTGCAGTTAGCTCCGTAAATCTCGCTCCACTTTTTGGCTACTTCTTCACGGGCTGTTTCGTCATTCTCGATTGTGGCTTTGTAAGCATCGCAATCGGCGCAGTTAAGGCCGCATGCGGAGATGAGCTTTTTCATGTCTATCCCCTTCCTTTTTTGGCTTTATCTATTATGATTCTAAGGTGTTCTGCGCTTTTTCTTGGCGAGTCTGCGGCCATTATCGCCGAAACTACGGCTACACCGTGACATCCGGCGTGAATAACCGAGGCGGCATTTTCTATGTTTATACCGCCTATGCCGATACACGGAATTTCCACCACCGAGGCGATTTCGGATGTCCCTTGCAAGCCGACGGCTTCCGGCGTGTCAGTTTTGGTCGGTGTTGACCAAATGGGGCTGACCGCGATGTAATTCGCCCCTTCTATCTCCGCAAGCCGTGCTTCCTCGGGTGTCGAAACGGAGACGCCGATGATCGATTTCGGCCCAAGCAGACATCCGGCAATTTCAATAGGCATATCCGACTGGCCGATGTGGACGCCATCGGCTTTCACAGCGAGGGCGATGTCTATCCTGTCATTGATTATCAGAGGCACGCCGGCGGATTTGGTTATCTCCGCAAGGCGCAATGCCCTCTCATAAAAAGGTCTCGAGTCCAGATTCTTCTCGCGAAGCTGAATCATGGAAACCCCGCCGGCAATGGCTTCCTCGATGGTCTCGAAGAAATCCCGCCTGCAGATTTCGGCGTCGGTAACGAGGTATAGAGAATAGTTTTTCACTATCGAATATCCGCTCTGTCGATGTCTTCATCGGAAATGTTGTATAGGGCGTCCATGAAGGCGACTTCAAAGCTTCCCGGTCCTTTGGATTCAGCTTTGGCCTTTTCGCCAACCAGACAGAAGACCGAAAAAGCGGAAACAGTTGCCTCGAAAGCATCTTCATTAGCTCCGACATATGCCGCAACAGTAGCGGATAAGCCGCATCCGGTGCCCGTAATCATACTCATCATGGGCACACCGTTGTGGATTCTGACTACGCGGTTTCCATCGGTGATTAAATCCACCTCGCCGGAAACCGCTACGATTGCTTTTCTTTCGAGGGCGAGGAATTTCGCTCCATCTGCGACGTCATCGACACTGTGAATGGAATCTACCCCGCGAGTTTTGCCGGCCTGATTTACCAGGGAGTTTATCTCGGAGGCGTTTCCGCGGATGACAGTGATATCGACCTCGTTGAGGATACGTTTGCAGGCATTTGTCCGTAGGGGAGTTGCGCCCGAACCCACGGGATCCAGAACCACAGGTATTCCTTTGGAATTCGCGGCTTTGCCGGCAAGAATCATCGACTCGACCCATTCGTCTGTTAGGGTGCCGATGTTTATCACAAGGGCATTTGCGATGGAGACCATGTCTTCGACTTCATTTATTGCATGTGCCATCACCGGAAACGCTCCCTGAGCCAGGAGCATATTCGCTGAAGAGTTCATTACGACGAAATTTGTGATATTATGAACAAGAGGATGCTTTTCTCTGACGTTGTTCAAATTTTTCCTGACGATATTCTGCCATTCGATTTTCACAACAAACCTTTCTGTTAGTAATCTTGTTTAGATGACCATTTCCCTTTGAGACCCCGTTTTCAATTTTGGATTGAATTATAAACGAAGCTTCCTTTCGACGCAAGGGATTTTTCGAATTAGAATAGGAGTTTTTTGGCATAGAGGAATTATTTGCTTGCGAAATAGAAAATCCTAAATTAGTTTGATTAAAACGAAACCAAGCCTAAGGGGGCATAATGAAGAAGTTACTTTTAGTTTTTTTAGTAGGATTGATAGTTCTGGGCGGAACAGCCTTTGCCCGCAAATCGCCCTATGAAATATTCTATCCCGTTACGGTGGAGACGCTGGGGGAGTTCATCACGGACATGGACTACAAATGGGAGAAGATTACGACTTCCGAAGGGGCGGAACGAATCAATCTTCGAATTAAGGGCGAAAACGGCGTTTACGATTTGAATGTCCTGCTCTTCGATGAGCTGGATATTGTCTATATCTACGTCGGTCAGTATCTGAGCCTGCCTTTGAATGATGAGGCTTCCGGCTACATGCTGAGCTACCTCATGAACCAGAACTGGAACCTTACTTTCGGCAAATTCGAATGGGATATCGAGGATGGTGAAGTCCGCTACAGCCACACCCTGCCGGTCGATGACGGCATGTCGAAAGAGACTTTTCAGGCATACGTGAACACCATGCTAAACGTCGCGGACGATATTTACCCGGATTTGCTCGAAAGCCTGGAAAGCTTTAGACAATAAACGAGCAGAATTCTCTTCGCAAGGGCGGGAAACCGCCCTTTTTTTATCCAATTCATTAAATAATTCACTCATGCCTTGACTTATAGGATTGATTGGGATAAATTGTAGTAATAAGATGATCGAAAAGGAGTTAAACATGAAGACAGTTTTGACGATTCTTTTGGTTATATCGGTTACCTTTGCGGTTGGCGATTCGGATAGAGGCATAACCTCGGCGGGGGGCGATGATGTTCTGCAAGTCAATCCATACGGCGATATTGAGACTAACGAGACATCCCTCGAAAAGAGGGTTCTTACCCACGAGAGACCCAAAGCTTACACTTCCTTAGTCGATTCGGTCTTTTTCAAAATAGCCCTTCGGCCGGGGGAGTGGTATGCCGTTTATGTCGATGTTCCCGCCGGAACACTGGGCACCTACTCGGGACCGGATTACAGTGGTATCGACAGCCTTTTGATACCCTGGATAGAGTCAGCGCCTACTTTCCTTCAGGATCAGCTTAGGCTGAATCTTGAGGGCCTGAGCACCTACATGGCGGAATACTACGATATCATGCTCTCCGAAGCCGATCCCTTATGGCTCGACGAGCTTTTCTACTGCCTTGCGAATATGGCGCCCTTCATCCTCGAACAGGCGGAGATGTCCTACCTTCTTCTTGAGAATGTTCAATACATGTATATGGCCGACTCATTTCTGAATTATGTCGAGATAGTTGATTACGGCACTCCCGGCGGACCGGATCATTACAGCACAACTCGATACGCCACCACGGACTCCAATCTGGCGACCTTCGAGACAATCGAGATAGACAGGGATATTTACTATAAACACGTTATGTTCCCAAAGACCAGCGACGAACAGCCAGCTTATATCTATCCTATTACCGGCGATATGGTTGATCCCTGGTCGGGGGAGTTCTGGCGGAGCTATTTCTGGGATGTCGCCGACACGGTGGGAGATTTCGAATGTTGGGCGCTTGGGGATTCTCTGATGACCACGGATTATCTCTGGAAGGGCCGTTTTAACAACATCACCGACAACGGCGCCCTCGGTATTGCAATGCAGTGGATAGAAAACTGCCTCGTCTTTGATTCCGACGCCGAGCGTCCGGTTCAGCCGGTAAGAATTTACGCGAAGCATAAAGGCCGTTGCGGCGAACATTCCGATATGCGCACCGCCGCCTGCAGAACAGGTCTTATACCCTGCGTGAACACGGAATCCATAAGCACCGACCATGTCTGGAACGAGTTTTACAACGGCTATCGATGGTCGGCCCTCGACGGCGGGAATGTCGATAATTCCTGGCTCTACGCCGACGGCTGGGGCAAGAATTTCGGAACGGTGTATCATCACACAAGTAAGAGCTGGCACGACCCCGTTACTCAGCGATACAGCCACGAGATAGCAACAATCGACATCACAGTCCGCGATAACATTCTTAAACCCATCGACGGCGCGCAGGTGCTTGTGGCTATGGAGGCCTGGACTTACGGCGACACCCTCATATATTACGACTGCATTCTGCACACCGACAGCAGAGGCCAATGCCGAACCCTCGTGGGGGACGAGAGAAAATTCTTCTACCGTGCGGAAACGGCAATAGGCATGCATCCGGGGCCGGGATACGTGAATAGCCTCGTAACAAATACTCTGGACGGCGAAAACTACAATAGATTTATCACCATCAGCAACAATCTGGCATATTACTCATGGTCGGAGGAGACCCCCGTAGAGGAACCGGCGGGATATCTCGGCGCAAGGATTCGGCCTTTGGGGGAGTTCATCAAATATACGGCTCCTTTCATGGACATCGACTGCGATTTCATCGAATGGGTAGAGGGAGACGCCTACGGTTTTTCGATAATCGCCCTCAGCGATTCCCAGTTCGCATATTTTTCCGACGACACAGCGTTTCAAGCGCTGGCTCTGTTAGACGAATGCGATTACGGCTCTATCGAAGCACCGGTTGGGAATTCCCCTCACTGGCTTGTTATCGCGAATTACAACAATGTCGCGAATACACTGGTCGGAGAGCTTGCGGTTATGCTCCACGATTCTTCCACATCGGTCGATGAATCGGAGAAACCGGAAGCCATAGCCCTGAATATCTATCCGAACCCCTTCAATTCCGCCCTTTCAATTGATATTACAGGTTTCGGCGATGATATTCGGTTGGAAATTTTCGATATTTCCGGCCGATTGGTCGATATAATTCAGCCTGACCCACAGTTGGACAGAATTGTCTGGCGTCCCTCGGAAACTACAGCCACGGGAGTCTATTGGGTCAGGGCATGTTCAGGAGATATGCAAAAGACCGTAAAGGCGGTCTATCTTAAATAATCTTTGGAGTCATCATGAAAAATAAAATCATCATTATCCTGATTCTATCGGCGGCCATGGCCTTCGCTCTGGATAGTCTGAATATGTCGCTTATTGGAAGAGCGCTTCACGGTCACTGCCGCGCGGTTCAAATCGAAGAAGAATATGTGTATGCCGGTGCTGGAGAGCAGTTTCGAATTGTCAACATCAGCGACACCGATTCCATTATGCTTGCGGGATATTGCTACGTTCACGGCACTATTGTGGATATCGAAAAGAGTGGGGATGTGGCTTTCGTTGCAACAAACAAAGGGTTGTTTGTTATAGATGTCTCCCTGCCCGGAACTCCCACTGTTGTTAGCCGCCTTACTGGAATAAACTGCCTGTCGGTTTTCTATACGGATTCGACTGTGTATCTTGCATGCGGAGATGAGGGAGTCCGAATAATCGATGTAACGGATTTAGCTGAGCCCCTGGAAATCGGGTATTACAACTCATGGGGCACCGCGAACGATGTTTTCGTGGTCGATTCCCTTCTATATCTTGCCGACGGCACGGCGGGATTTCTGACTCTTAATGTCTCGAATCCCGCGTCTATGAGCATCGCCGGATGGATGTCCACCACGGACGCCCGTTCGGTAGTCGTGGACGGACTATATGCCTATATCGGCGACGGCCCCGCGGACATCAAGATAGCCGACCTAAGCGACACTTTTTATCCGGAGGTCGTGGCCACGGTTGCCATGGTCGATCTATCTCTGAAGGTAGTCAAGGACAGCACCTTTCTCTATGTAGCACAAAACTACGAGGGGCTACAAATCATCGATGTCGAAGACCCGGAAGCTCCAGTTCTGTTGGGGACTTTTTCATCTGAGAGCAAAGTGGTAGGAGTATCGCCCTACAACTCCCATGTTCTTCTGGCCGAGGAAAATCATGGATTCAGAATTCTGGATGTCAGCGACCCATCGTCGCCCGAGGATGTAGCTCTCTTCGGCAAAAGCAATAACTCTAAAGCCGTGGCGGTTGACAGTATGGTCTCCGGAGGCTTGTATGCCTACGTTGCCGACGGCGAAAACGGGCTCGTCCTAATCAACTGCGATGATCCCGCGAATCCATTTATCACCAGCACATATCCCATGGACGGCTACGCTCACGATATCCACATATACGGGCACTGGGCCTTTGTCGCCGACGGCGAAGAGGGAATGATAATCGTCGATGTTCGAAATCCATATAACCCGACTTTCTGCGGATGCTATATCCCAACCGACGCCGCATGGGGTATCTTCGTCCGAGACAGCCTCGCATATGTCGCCGCGGGTATGGACGGCCTGACCATCGTGGATGTCTCCGACCCGACAATGACAGTCGAAATAGGCAACTACGACACGGATTGGTGGGCATACGGAGTCCATGTTTCCGGCGATTATGCATATGTCGCCGATAGAATGGACGGCGTCCGTGTAATCGATGTTTCCGATCCCACTGAACCCTTCGAAGTCGGTTATTATGACGGCGGGGGGGATTCTCACGGCATTCTTGTAAAGCCCCCATATGCCTATTTGGCCGATGGCGACGCCGGATTCCGTATTCTCGACATCTCCGATCCGACTTCTCCAACTGAATTAGGGCATTTCCTGACGGAAACTTATCTCCACGGAATAAACACTAAAGCCTCATTCGCCTTTCTTTCGGCGGATACGGCTGGGCTTATCGCCGTAGATATGTCCGACGTCAATTTCCCCGAGTATGCCGGAGTTTACAACACGGAAAATGTAGCCCACGCGGTCGAGATATACAGAGATATGGCCTTTCTCGTGGCGAGCGAATCGGGTTTGCTTATCCTCGATATCAGCGAGTTCGAGGGCGCGGGGACATATCAGTTCAAAAGAGGATGGAACCTTCTGTCATATTCATGCCTCGATACAAGCAACCTTGCGGAGGCTTTCCCCTTCGTGACGCCTCCTGCGTATTACTTCGATCCGGAATCGGCATCCTATGTTCCTTCATACACGATGTTCCCCGGCGAGGGTTTCTGGCTGGCATCGCCAACCGACAGAACCGCTCTGGTCGAGGAATATTCATGCGTAGGCGTCCGCACGGACACCCTTTTCCCCGGCTGGAACCTCATCGCTTCGGTGGCGAATTCCGTTCCGGTGGGTTCGATAACCACGGAACCCGTGGGGCTTCTGGTAACACCCGTTTACGGCTGGGACGCTACTTTGCAGGAATACTACTCCGCCGATTTCTTCGAGCCGGATAAGGCGTTCTGGGTGCTTTCCACCGGCCACGGCAGAATAAGAGTGGGGGAGTATTAAATCGATAAGATGAGCGGAATCTGAGTTTTCGCCGAGGTTTCGATTAATCGAAAAGGCTTATCGGGCTATATCATCCTCGAATCGTAAGCCCAATGGAGAAGCGCCTGGCGCTGTTTGCGGCGACAGTTCATATCGCGCGGTTCGCAGGCACTCTTTATCTGCCCTATGTGCCTAACCATCCCTTTCCAGCGCTTTATCTGACGCTCATCGTCGGGGCATCTGCGTCCCGCGAAGTATCTGCAATACCACTGGAACCAGCCGCGGGGGTCCTCATCGTAAATCCAACCCTTATCGCGCCACACGGAAAGCGGCTGGGAGGCGTTGATGCCGAAATAGTTCAGCTTCGGGTCGTGGCGTTCATGACAGAGTTTCGCGTTCTCGAACCACTCTTCGGGGAATTCGTTCCTGCAGTCGGTCATGTATTTCCCGCCGAAGACTCCCATTTCCAGCATTTGCTTGGGCGTAAGCTCCGGTTTGAAATCCGGATGGAAATTTTTGCCCATAGGTTCGGTGCGATAATAAACATAATTCGTCTGCATCAAATCGTTTACAACTACTTTTAATTTCTCCATGATTGCCTCCGATTATTCTTCCGATGCCTCGAGTTCAGCGATTACCGCTGTGAACCATTCCGGCGCGGGGCGTTTTTTCCATGTGGCGAAATGGGCTTTTGCGCCGATGTAGAACGCCCTATACGCCGCGACAGCGTCGCCGGGGACGCGGTATTCCTCCGGCATTGCTTGCGCGAACTCCGTCAGGCCGAGGTCTTCGATGGGCGGGGTCTGGAGTTGCCGAGCTACCACAGCGGATTTGTGGTCTGAATCCTTATCGAAGCGGTAGCGGAACTCGATATTGAGCGCGAGTGCCAAATCCCTCAGCCATAACCAGTTTGCCAGAGATTCTCCCGCCCAAATCGTGCACGGATGATTCCGATGGGTCGGCTTATACGGCGCGGGGACACCCGCCTCGGAACAAACCGTGCAAAGCATCTGCGCGGACTCGAGGATCATCTTCACGACATGGAGGTCGCAATGATATTCCGCGCATTTCGCAATATCTTTGTCGAGAACGAATATGTTCATAGCATAATCAACTCCGATAGAAAAATATCTATGAAACCCTCCTCCGCAAGGGGAAAATCCCCCGTTGGAATATTGCCGAAGGTAAAATTTAGCTTGATAACGCCCGCGTGCTGGATTATGATATAAGAAAGGAGACATTATGAAAACG
>NPID01000238.1_pt5 | contig 80034 bp, 76 predicted proteins | sample 8637491 | NCBI WGS metagenome assembly NPID01 (sample SAMN07420843, study PRJNA396082) | bioreactor metagenome | isolation source: sample BA6 brine-fed electro-methanogenic bioreactor BA | place: Japan: Kochi | collected 2016-06-14 | reverse complement strand
TTAAAAATAAATATTTTTAATTAAAAAACTATGAAATTAGAAAATTATAGGATTATAATTCTAATAGAAACACCTCTTTCAAAAACTAAAATATAATTTAGAGAAAAATAAAATTTAAAATAAAATTTAGAGATTATATACTAAATTTAAAGAGTATATACTAAATAAAAAAATAGATATCTATTATAAAATAAATATAAAATTTAGTGAAGATTAAAAATAAAGATAAAAATTTTAATAGTTAAAAATAAAAAATAGGCCAGCTGGGATTCGAACCCAGGACCTCACGGTTATCAGCCGTGCGCTCTAACCAAGCTGAGCCACTGGCCTATATTTCTTATATCAATATACTCTAATTATACATAAACCTATATAATCATAATAAATTATGTAATAAAATTAGAGCTAGACACAACATTTAGATTTCATCATATATAATATTTTCGATTTCAATTTAGAAAAATGTTAAAAATATTATAAGTAATTAGAAATATTATAATTATTAAATTTTTAAAATACTAACTATTATATAAAATACTAAATATTATATCTAATTTATTAATCTAAATATATTATGAAAAGTCTAAAAACTGATATTATAAAAATAATATTATAAAAAATACCTAATAAAAAATAAATTTAAACCTAAAAAAGTAAAATTGCATAAAAATAAAGTAAACAATCAAACAGATTTAGGAAATAAAAAATTAGCTATCTTTTTTCTTATTTATCATTTCATTAATGGAATCAGCCATAGCATGGCCTTCGACAATAATTTCAGTATCATCAATTCCATCAACAGATAAAGCTTGAGCTTTTGCATCTGCAGCCATACGAGCTACACTCATGCATCCAGGATTAGTAGGTTTTATTGTAATTTTAGCAGTTGAACCATCAATATCAATGTTTTGTACAATGCCCATTTCTACAATACTTACTCCCATATGTGGATCATTTACTTTAGAAACAGCCTCTCTTACTTTATTTGTTAAATCTTCTGACATATTATTCCTCACTCTTATATATTTAAGTATTATACTCACTAATGAGTTTATAATAATCCATTTTAATTTAATTGAATTAATTATAATAATTTTAGTTATTTTTATATTTAAGTTATTTTTGTTTTTAAATTTTATACAAAAATAATCATATCAACTTTTTGTTTTAGTTATATTTATAGATAGCTATTTTATTCTAATATAAAACTAAATTTAATAAAATATAAAATCCATTAAAATAATATAAAAAAGGAAAAATAATCATATAAATCCCAATAATACATAAATATTGATTTATATCTAAAACAAAAAATGGAAGATATTAAAAGAATAAAATAACACGATCAACTGTTAAATTAAAATAATTTGAAATAAATATAAAATAACTAATAAAAAATAAATAATAAAAATAAATTATAAAATAATAAGTAAAAAGGTAATTGAAAAAGTAACCGAAAAAAATAATAACAAATACCAAAATTATTAATAAAAATTATTAGTAATAAATAAAATTATTTTTTTCTATCTTTAACTTTAACAGCAACACCATTACCAGATTTTTCCATTTCTTTACCAGTTAAAACAGCCTTTCCAACACCAACAACTTCATCATCCCTAACAATTACAACCTCATCATTAGGAATAATATTATTATCTGCTTTTTCAATGCCTGGAGAAAATAAAGTGTTTGTTTTTAATTCAAAGTCGATTTCTATAATATTAATACCTAAATCATACAATAGTTCTCCTCCAGGAAGTCTTAAAGAATAAAATCCAGTGTCCTTATTTAGAAGAGCTATTTGTTTACTTTCAGTGAAAATTCTCCTATGGTACATCCCCTTAGCTATAGTATTATCAGAAATAAAATTTTTCCCATCAACTCCAAATTGATAAATAGCTATTGAACGAAGCTCATTAATAAGCCTATCACGACCTTTAACTTTTTTATAATTTTTTAATTCAGTTCTTAAATTGTAAATCGAATCATTGGAAGTTGGTCTACCTTCTTTTGCAGTATAAATAACATCATCTAAATATTCAATACATACTTCTTCATAACCTCCAGAAACATTAGCAATTACATTTTTATCCTTAACATAATCTTTAAGAAGCTCACCAGCTAATTTTTTCTCTTCAAAACTCCAATCTCCAGAAACTGTAACATCATAAGAATTTATAGGGAATGTATTTTCCATCTCACGGGGACAAATACCGAATGGAGATGTTAAAATAATTTCCTGATATCCTTTTGTAGCTCTTCTAAATTTTTGATGAGATTTAGAGTTTGAATAAGGTTTTTTCATACTACAAGGAAGAATGACAACTACCTCACCAATAGGATTCATTAATTCCATTCTTTCTCGCCATCTATAAACTTCTGGGCGATATAAAGATTCTTCACTAGAACATATCACTTTCATAATATTAATTCCATTAGCTTAATATTAAGTTTTTTGGGTAATTTTTGGTTATTTTTAATTAAATTTTTAATTAAATTTTTGATAAAATTTTTGATAAAGTTTTTGATAAAGTTTTTGAATAAATTTTTGACTAATTTTTAATTTTTTGAGTTAGTTATAATTAGAATTAAAAAATACTATATTTTGAAAAATATATTTTAAATCAATCATAAGTATTAGGATCTGTTTCAATATCAACAATGACCGGTTCATCAACAGCAAATGCAGTTTCTATAGCCATTTTAAGTTCTTGAGAAGTGTTTGCTTTAAGACCAATACCTCCACAGCTCTCTGCAAATTCTGCAAAATCACAATTATGTAAATTAGTATTCCAATTAGGATAATCTTCATTTTCTTGCTCAGCCATTATCATTCCAAGCTCATGATTATTAAAAATAAATACTTTTATAGGTAATTTATATTTAACAGCTGTTAAAAAATCACCCATAACCATTGCAAAACCACCATCTCCAGATATACATATAACCTCTTTTCCAGGGTTAATTATCTGACTAACAAGGGCTGCAGGGAGTCCGAATCCCATGGTAGCTAAATACCCAGACATGACAATTTTTTGAGTATTTTTCATTGGAAAGTTTCTTCCAACTCTCCAACCATTCTCTCCAACATCAATAGCTATTATAGCATCATCAGCAACATAATTAGACAACTCTTTCAATATAAATGGGAATTTAAGAGGAACTTTAGTAGGATCTTCTTCATTTTCCAATATTTCATTCCATTGTTTCTTTAATTTAGCAATTTCATCTAAATATTCTTCTTTATTTGATTTTTTAACTTTTTTTAATATTTTTGGGACAACTTCCCCACTATTACCCATAATATTTAAATCAATAGGATGTTTTTTACCAATTACAAGAGGATCAATATCAATTTGTATGGCTGGTCTATTTGGAAGATTTGTATTATTTGAACATGAACAGCCAATTATTATAAGTAAATCAGAGCTATCAGTAAGTTTTCCAGCTGTTAAAGATCCAATTCCCCCATGGCCTCCAACATGAAGAAAATAATCATCATCAACAATTCCTTTACCTCTAAATGAAGTTACAATTGGTGCAGATATCTTTTGAGAAAGTTCTTTAATGTCTTCCTTATTTTCAAGAGCACCAGCACCTGCAACAATAACTGGACGTTTTGAATTATTTATCATACTAACTGCCTGATCAATTATATTTTCGGCGGCAGTGGCTGATATAGTAGCTATTTTACCTTCAATAGGAATAATATCATCATCACACTTTTCTTTTTGAATATCAACAGAAATTGAAAGATGAGAAACTCCTTTTTCTATTAATGCATGACGAATAGCTAGAGTAGTTAAACGAGTGACCTCATCAGAATGATTTATAGTCTTATTAAAAACAGCAAAGGTTTCAAAAAATTCATGCTGATTGATTTCCTGAAATGCCTTTGTACCAATAAGTTTTCTTTGAACATGGCCAGTAATTACAAGTACAGGAGACTTATCAAGAGTTGCATCATAAAGTCCAGTAGCTAAGTTAGTTGCACCAGGGCCAGCGATTGTAAGACAAGCTGCAATGTTACCAGTTAATTTTCCATAAGCTGAAGCCATCATAGCAGCAGTCTGTTCATGACGAACTTGAAAATATTCAATATCTTTATTTTTACGAACTGCCTCAACAACACCAAGAGAAGAAGTTCCAGGAATTCCAAAAACGTATTTAATTCCCCATGCTGCCATCTGTTCAATCATCAAATCTGGAGCCGTTTTAAATGAATCTTCATCAGCCATATCATTTTCAACAATTTTATTATTTTTATCAAAATCCACGTTCTTGTTTTTAATATCCTTTTCTTTTATTTCAATAAACATATCTTTACTAGCATTGCAAACAGGACATTTCCAAGATTGAGGAAGTTTTTCAAATGCTATATTTTCTTTTAATTCATCGAAAAAATAGTTACATACTTTACATCGATACTTAAACATCTTATCCCTTCTTTAAAAAGTATTTTCCCATCTATTGACCTATAACTTTATAATAATATGTATTTTATTTTATTTAAATTCTTTTAAAATACAATTATTAAATAAGAAATATAAAATACTGTAAAAATAATAAAAATTATTATAAAAATAATGAAAATAATGTAAAAAAATTATAAAAATAGTGAAAATAATAAAAATTATTATAAAAACAGTACAAATATTATAAAAATAATAAAAATAAGATAAAAAATATAGGATATAAAATATATAATATTTAAATCAAAAATCTAAAAACAAAATAAAGTTAAAAATAAAGCAAAATAATTTAAAATAAAAAATTAAAATAATGAACTAAAATAAAATAATGAAAAATAAAATATATAAAAATAAAATATATAAAAATAAAAAAGAAGATAAGATATTCTATTTATCTGTTAAGGCTTGAAGTTCCTTATCTTCTTCATCAAGAATTTCTAAAAGTTCATCCCACGCTTCTAAAGATTCTTTAGCTGCTTGATCATCCAAAACTTCAATAGCATAACCTGCATGAACAAGAACATATTTTCCTTCTTCAATTTCATCAACAAGATCCAATTTTACTTGTTGTTTAACTCCACCAAAATCAACAAATCCTATTTTTTCTTCTTGATTAATCTCAACAATTTGTGCTGGTGCTGCAATACACATAGTATCCCTCTCTTTTAATGATTAAATAATAACATGCAAAAACTTAAAAATAAATATTCATAAATTAAAGTAACTTAATAAAAAATACTTAGTAGATAATACTTAGTCTTAGTAAATAATACTTAGTAACATATTACAAGTATAGTATTAGAAATAAGAATTATAAATATTTTAATAAAAATTTGAATTTCAAGTTATATAAAATTATGTAATTTACTATTAAATTATTATTAAATAAAATATAAAAAAATAATTATATAAAAAAGACTTATATTATTAAAATTATATTTATTTATAAAAAATTAGTTACAAAAACTCATAAATAGCATATAAATTACTTTATATAATTCTTTATAAAAAATATAGGATATAAAATATATAATATTTAAATCAAAGGTATAAAAACAAAATAAAGTTAAAAATAATTTAAAATAATTTAAAATAAAAAAAATTAGAATAATGAACTAAAATAAAAAACTAAAATAGTAAAATAAAGTAATAAACTAAAAATAATAAACCAAAAAACAATATAAGAGCTGAATATAATGAAAAATATTATAATCGGAGCGGGACCTGCAGGAAGACTAGCAGGATTAGAATTAGGAAGATTAGGTGAAGAAGTTATTCTTATTGAAAAGGAAAAATTAGGAGGAACATGTTTAAATGAAGGATGCATGGTTGTTTGTGCATTAACAGATATAACTAGATTTTTAAACGATGCATCCCATTATAAAAGTTTAAATTTAATGAAAGGAGATATTGAGTTCTCATATGAAGAAATTGTAAAAAAAATTAAGAAAACTCAAGAGATAATCCATAAAATTGATCATGCTGAAAACACTTCAAACAATAACGAAATCATATATGGAGAAGCTAAAATTAATGATAATGAAGTTAAAGTAAATGGAGAGAGTTTTAATTATAAAAATTTACTAATTGCAACTGGTGCAAATCCTCATACTCCTAATATTAAAGGGGTTGAATATAGTATTAATAATAAGGATATACTTAAACTCAAAAAAGTTCCTGAAAAATTAAATATTATAGGTGGAAGCATAATAGCTGCTGAAATTTCAAATATTTATTCTTCATTGGGAAGTGAAGTTAATGTAATAGCTCGATCTGAATTTTTAAAAGAATTAGATCCAGAAATAAAAGAATATATAGTTAAAAAATTACTTAAAAATGTTAAAATTCATGAAAAAACAGAACCTCTAGAAATTCAAAAAAATAAGACTATTGTAAAAAATAAAGATGAAAAAGTAATAGAAATTGAAGGTTTGACATTTTCAGCTACTGGAAGATCCCCAAATTCAAAAATATTGGAAAATATTCTAGAACCAAATCAATTTGACAAAAAAGGAGCGATAAAAGTTAATGAAATGATGCAAACCAATGTAAAAAATATTTATGCAGCAGGGGATGTTATCGGAGGACTTAATTTAACACCAGTAGCTAGAATGCAGGGAATTTTAGCAGCCAGAAATATGGCTGGTTATTTTAACAAAATAGAATATAAATGTATTCCCCAATCTATACGTTTAGAAATGGATGTTAGTTTTGTAAAAAACATAGAACATAAAAACAGTGCAATCAACACAAAAAATAATACTGATAATATTGATAATATTAATTATAATAATACTAACAATATTAATAACGATAAAAATGGTATTAATAATAGTACGGATAATGTTAATGTTAATAAGAGTGAAAAACTCAATGAGGTTTCAGTTCCAGGTTCAGCGGGCCCTAGAGCATTTTGGAAAGTTTTAACAAACGAAACTGGAATGACAAAAGCTTCTTTTAATTCAAAAGAATTATTAGAATCAATTACTGCAATTTCTCCCTCATCTGTAAATGATATAGCATATTTATCCTATTTAATGAGAATAAATGAAAACATAGAAAATTTTGATGAATTTATTGAAATACATCCTTCGACTGATGTATTTTTCCAAATCATGAAATATATGTAAATATTTTTCAAATTATGGAATATTATGTAAATTATAAAAGATTTTAGAATAAAAGAGATGTTATAATGATAAAAAAATTTGAAGATGTTACAGATTTTCATGGACATATATGTCCAGGGTCAGCTATTGGATATAAAGCTGCAAAAATAGCTGCTGAAAAGTTGAATATTGGTTTATCCAAAGATGAAGAAATATTAGCTATTGTCGAAAATGATAGTTGTGCTGTAGACTCAATTCAAGTAGTTTTAAGTTGTACCTTTGGTAAGGGAAATTTAATATTTAAAGATTATGGTAAAGGAGTTTACACTATAATTGATAGAAAAACAAATAAATCTATTAGATTATCAATGAAAAAATCATTTAATCCAATGAAACTAAATCCCAAATTTACAGAATTAAAAGAAAAGGAAAGAAATCAAAATATAACAAATGAAGAAAAGAATTTACTCCAAAAATTGACATCTGAAATATGTGATTATATAATAAATATGCCTGATGAAGATATATTTTCTATAGAGGAAGTTGAGATAGATATTCCTGAAAAAGCTAATATTTATGAAACATTAGCCTGTGATGAATGTGGAGAGATGACTAGTAGACATAGAATAAAAGATTATGATAAAAAAAATTTATGTATCCCTTGTTATAAAAATTTAAAAAGATAGGAAAAATTAAGAAATTATTAAAAATTATTAAAAAATTATTTTAAAGGATTATTTAAAAGTTTATTTATAAAAATTATTTATAATCACTCTTATTCAATTTATTTTATTCATTATCAGTTCTTTTATTATTATTTTTTGTTAGTTCTTTTTTAATTCATTTATTATTATTTATTAGCTTCATTAATAACTATTTCGGCTATTTTTTCACCAGATGAAAGTACTTCCTTACTATATTTTTTTGATTTAGACTTAATTTCATCTAAATCAAGCAAGGCTTCTTCGATTTTATTATTTAAATTATCAACATCAGCTTCAATTACAGCTCCAGGGAAAATCCCTGCCATATTATGGTATCTTCCATATTTAACCCTTGTTAAAGCTATTGCAGGAAGTTCACAAGCCATAGCTTCTTGAATCATGACACCATCATCTGTTAAAACAGCCAAATCAATTAACTCATAAAGATCTCTTATCCAATTAATATAACCTAAATTAATAACCTTTTTACTGTTGATTAAATCTAAATAATCTTCTTCTAAAGGAATTCCAACTAATAATAAATTATATCTTTCAGATAAATCAGATAATTCTAAATTACTTGCATTAGCTACTGCTTTAGCCATCATTTCAAATAAAGAAGATCCAGAAGAAAATAGTATACTAGGCTTATTTTCATCAAAAAGATCTTCTAATTTCAGATTTTTTCCTTCAATAGATTTTCTTATAGATTTTTTTATTTCATCTAATGCTTTATCCTTATCTCCCTTTGTTAAACCAGGGGTTAATGGAAAAAATGATTTAAATACATTTTCAGGAATATTATTTGACCTAAATAATTGGGCTTCAGGAAGAACTATACAAGTATTTAATTTTGTACAAACTTTCGTATCAGTTGGAGTATCAATAATACCAACTGCAGGAATATTAGCTAATTTAGCTGCTATACATCCCACAACAGCTCCTCCACCAATAATACCTACCACTACATCGACTTTAAGTTTTTTTATTAAATTTCTTGTTTCAAAAGCTGCTTTTATTGTCCTAAAACCCGCCTTAGCTGTAGCCATCTTTGTAGCAGCATGACCTCCAGCCTGTGGAACACTAACTTTATGCCAAGTATAACCATTATTTTTAAAAAGTAAACCTGGAGCATTTTTATCAAGTGCAAGTTCACATTGAATACCTTTTTTTTCTAAAGAACGAGCGATATTTAATGCATTAACTGCATCCCCTCCCATTCCTCTACCAGTTATAACCAATAAAGCTTTCATAGTATCATTCACTCAAAATATTAAAAACTAAAAAATTAAACTATTAAATCATTAAACTAACATAAATTTAATTAGGCAGTATATTCCAATTAATTTTCTTTTTATTAAATAAGAAGTATTTATTATCTAATCCAATTTACAACATTTTCATTTCTATTTGGATTTCCTTGTTTTTCTGCATTTTTATATCCTAAAGTAACACCATACAATGGAACATATCCATTAGGAATTTTAAGTTTAGTTGAACTTTCTGGGTCTTGGAAATATGCTTTAATTAAACCTATCCAGCAAGATCCAATATCTAATCCTTCAGCTGCAAGAAGAATATTTTCAATAGCTGCACTACAATCTGCCTTAATATCACTAGCAGATTCGTTTCCTGAGATTATGATAACTGTGGGAGCATTATGAAGTATATTTTTTCCGCTATTAGCTATTGATTCTAAAAACTTGTCACCAGACGAAGCCATATTCTTAATCCCAATATCATTCATCTCTTTAAGGAGTTTCTGATCTTGAATAACTGTAAAATGCCAAGGTTCTTCACCTCTTGCAGTAGGAGCCATAAGTCCTGCATTAATTATTTTTTCAATTTCTTCATCTTTTAATTGCTCTTTTTTATAAGATCTTACACTTCTACGACCATTAATTACATCAAAAACATCCTTCATGAAATTCACCTTCATATGAATAATAAATATAAATATTTAATTAATAGCTAACGATAGGTTATTATAAAATAATTTTTCTTAATTTTTATATGATTTTTTACTATATATGGAAATATATTGTATAGAACCTTTTAAAATCATTTTATTTTAAAATCATTTTTATATGATGTTTATAAATAAAAACTAATAAATTTATTGATACAATATAGAATATTGATAAAAATATTAAAAATATGTTTTTAAGGTTATTTTCTTTCTAAATCACTAGGAGAATAGTATTTATTATAGCTATCAAGAGTTTTATGGGCAGATGGATTGTAAAAAAGTCTTCTAAATCCTAACATTATGAAAAAAGGATTCTTGATGTTATATTGTTTTTTACCTAAAATTAACCTTCTTAAAGAATCTCCCAATCCTCCTCCAGTTAAAACATCCATAAAATAATCTCCAAAAGTTGGATTTTTAATATTCAACTTTCTTGCAAAGAATTTCTTTAGATTATTTTTCCTGATTAATGCAATTAAGATTGTAGTAGCAATAAATAATATAAGAGTCCATATAAAGCCTCCTAACATATAAAAACATATTCCAAGAGCTACAGCAAAAGAATGATTTCCAACTTCTCCTAACATTATTTTTCCAGCGAAATCTAATGGTGAGTAACCAATACATACAACAAGTAATAGTAATGGAGCATAAAAAGCATAATATCCTGGTATTGAAACTATTGAACCAATATCTAATAGCACCATGGCTAAAATTGTAAATATACTCATTATAATTACAACAATAGAAGTAGAACCTGGTTGCATATCTGAAATATTAATTGGTTGAACCATCAATGCGATTAAAATAGATGAAAATCCTACAAGAGGAAAACCAACAATCATAACAGCCAACATCCCAATGCCTCGAGATAATTGTCCCCATTCTATGTTAAAATTTCCTATTTTCCTTCTTCCGATTAAATCATCTAGAAAAGCGAATATACCTATTATAAGAATTAAATTATTGAATCCAGAAGGAAAATAAAAGCTAAGTATTATAAATGGTACTATTCCTAAAGCACGAGGAGTTCCTCCGCGAACATTATTCACATAAAGATTTCCCAAATAACCTCTCTTACCTACAAATCTAAAAACAATTGTTAAAACAAAAGTTAAGATTAAAGACAGTAAAAATGGTATTAAAATATATTGATAATTCATTTTATTAATCCTTATAATTTTTATACATGAAAAAGCCTAATTTTATAAGAAAAAAATAATATTATCCAACTTTTTATTAATTTCTCAATAAATTATAGATTTATAGGCTTATCAATCCAAATAGATATACCATCGAAATAAGTATAATAGTTATAACTTATAATCCAGATTTAAATAAGATTTTACTAATATATAACTTTTTTTAATTAATAATTAATATATTGAATTTATTAAATTTAATAAATCAAATATTAAGAATAATATTAATAATATATTAAAAATTAATAATAAGGCTAAGAATGAAAAAATAGGAAAATAATAAAAAATAAGAATAAAACTAATAATAAAACTAATAATAGAAAAATGATTCAAGAATAAGAATAAAAATAATATGAGATAGAATAATAAATATAGAAAAAGAATTAAAAATAAGGTCATTTTATAGGGTATCTTAATAATGCAGCAATTCCACCTAGTGATTCTAGCTGTTTTCCACCGTCATGTTCACTACTTACTACCATAACATTACCTCCCATATTTTCAACTAATTCCATTACTCTTTCTAACTCTTCAATCCTAACAAATTTATCTAGAACTAACAAATCTTTAACAGCTCCAGCATTAACAGCATCAATAGTTTCTCGCTTACCATAAGCAACATTACCTCTAGATTTAGCTATTTCCTCCAATAAACTGTTTATAGCAGCAATTTCTTTAGCAACTCTATTTTCAGAATTTAATTTTTCAACCAAACCTTTTTTCAAGATTTCATGGATTCCTACTCTTCCACCTGAACCAGTATTCTCAACAATCGAAATTTTAGCTAAATCAGGATATTTATTTTCTAAAAAATCATAAAAACTATTTTTTGTAAAACCAGGACCTGAAATAATTATATTTTGAATATTATCAAATTTTAATAAAGAGTCACATATTCTTTTATAAAAATCATCAAGATTTTTACCCCTATTCTTATCAATGACTCTCTTTCCAGAAATGTTTCCTATAATAGGACCATAATATTCAATTCCAAATTGACGAACTAAACCAAAATCAGCTGTGTCATCTTCAATAGAAATTATTATTGCTGAAAGTTTTTTAGATGCTTCAATAGATTGTTTTATCCTATTCAAAATATATTTAGACCAATGATCTTTTTTTATCTTAATGGGATGATTTAGTTTAACTTCTATAGTATGATGAGAACCAAGAGGAACAAAATCCTCTGGCCCCATAACTATAGAACCAGTAGTTCTTAATTTGCCAGTGAATAAGTGAAAACTAACTGATTCTACCTCAATTCCAATGAAAAATGTTTTTTTGATTCCTCTATCACTTCTCAATTTATCTCCAGTAGTATCTTGTATTCTACGAGTTGTTTTAGAAGAAACAATATCTCCAACTTCTATTATATGTGAAATATGCCAAAGATCATCAAGAGTTTCTGGAACTAAGTCAATAACTCCTTTTTTTGTATCTTGGTATGTTATTCTCATTTTAGCCCCTTAATAATTCAATAATATTAAAATATTTAATAAATATTTAAAATAACTAAATAATAGTTAAAATACCTAATAAATAATATTAAAATACTTGATAAATATTAAAATATTTAATAATTTATAATAATTATATTTCTAAATATTAATAAAAATATGTAATGCTAATAGTCTTTAGCTAATAATCTTAGTATTTTTAATAAAAATCTTTAAATTTTAATTATAGTATTTTTAATTTATAATATCATTAGTTTTATTATTATTTTTATTATTACCAATGTTATTATTTGTAATATTACTAATAATATTACTTATCTAAATTAACATTACTTATTTAAATAATATATAATATTATTATATTAAGATTTAAGTATAGTAAAATAATTAATAAAAATTAAAATAACATAAAAACAATAGTTTAATAATCAATAAATTTAAAGAGATATTAACTTTACAATGAATTCATAAATTATATAAAAATAAATTATAAGAAAATAATTTATATAGAAATAATACTTTATAAAGGAGCTATTATATATGGAATTTGGAGAAACAAGCTCAATAATTATTAGTTTAATTCTTGGAGGAATATTAACATTACTATTCGACAATATATTCGTAATAGCTTTTATAGGATTTATATCAACATATATGGTTAAAAAAGAAAGCAAAAGTTATATTATAGGAGTTATAGCTGCATTAATATTTGCAATATTGAATTTTTTTGGAGGATTAATCTTAGTTCCAAATATCCCATCTTATATAGCTGAAAATATTGGATTTGATTTTCCAAACTTTATAATAGGATTTTTAGTAACATGTATCCTCGCAGGAATATTAGGATTCCTAGGAGGATTTATAGCAGAAAAAGCATATAAAAGAATAAACATTGAAAAATATCAAGAATACTGAAAATCTATTTGTTAATAAAATATGAATATTTATTAATATTAAATAAAATTATGAATATTAGATAAAATGAAAATTGGAATTATTGGAGGAACAAGAGGTCTTGGAAAGACCCTTGCAAGTATATTAAGCAAAGAAGGGTTTGATATAACAATCACAGGACGAGATACTGTTACTGGAAATCAAGTTAGTGAAGATCTAAAAGTTGAATACTCAAATGATAATAAGAAAGTGGCATCTTCATCAGATATTATTATAATATCAGTACCAATATCAACAACGAGCAAAGTGATTAAAGAAATAGCTAAATCAGTTAATCCAGAGTCTTTAGTTGTTGATGTGACTTCTGTTAAAGTTGAACCTAGTAATTTAATGAAAAATCTTTTAAATGATGATGTTGAATTCATACCAACACATCCTGTTTTTGGGCCGAGAACAACTAATTTAGAGGGACAAGTAGTTGTTTTAACACCTATATCTCAAAAACAAAAAGAAGGAAAATGGTATCAAAAAGTTTTAAGTTTTTTAAACGATAGAAAAGTTAGGATAATTGAAGCAAGCCCAGAAGAACACGATGATATGATGGCTGTTGTTCAAGTTTTAACTCATTTTTCATACATTTCAACAGCTTCAGCAATTAAAAAACTTGGAATAAATATAAAAGACACAAGAAAGTTTGCAAGTCCTATTTACAATCTTATGGTGGATATGATATCAAGAATAGTTTCCCAAAATCCATTTCTTACTTATTCAATACAATTAGAAAATCAAAATGGGGAAAAAGTAAGGCAAACATTTGCTGATTCAGTATTAGAGCTGAAAAAAGTCCTTACTAATCATAATAAAGATAACTTTGTAAAAATAGCAATCGAAGCTACAAAAAACTTAGATGACATACAATCTGCACTTGGAAGAAGTGATAAAGCTATTGATTCTCAAAATCATGAGCTAACTATTCTTAAAAATTCAATTGACAAAGAAATAGCTTTACAACATATATATTCTGAAGAAGTCCATATAGGTGTTCTAAATCAAGTTAATCCTGATTTTATAATATTAGATACTGGAAAAAATCAGAAAAAACTTAAAATAGCTAATATTAAAATCTTAGATAGGTATGATTTGCTAGATTGGAAAATTAAAAACCAAAATACTAAAACAAATTCTATTAGCTGTATATTTCCAAAAAATTCCAATGCAGAGGTTATAAAAAACACCATAAAGAATTGTGTAGATGACATAATTAGCATAAAAGTTACAGATATTTATACTGGGCATCAAATATCTGAAGGAAATATTAGTTTTACATTTGAGATTGTTGCATTTGATAAATCTACTTTTAAATCTGTTAAAAATGTATTGGAAGGTTTCGGTGGAATTATAAGGTAAAAATAATTATTTACTATGATATTTTTCTTAGTATTATATCAAAAGATATTAATAATTTTTAATTTCTCAATCAATACTTCATTAGCCTTTTTTATTATATTTATCTATTTTAAAACTATTTTTAAATAGAAATATTTATATATAACAGTTATTATATTAAATTATAAAATATTAATATTATAATATAATGTATTATTTTTATAAATACTTTTTATAAATACTTTTTAGAAATAAATTAATTTTTAAAGTGGTGAAAGAGAAATGAGTTTTCAAAAAGAAAATAAAAAGCGAATGCTCTTTATGTTATTGTTAGGAATTATGGCTTTTTTAAGTATTAGTATGATTGGAACAAATTATGCTAGTGATATTAAACAAGTAGATAATAACTTTATTATTAAAGGAGATAGTGGCAATTTAAGTAGTGAAAAAACTTATCATAGAATTATTACAATCGATAACAATGGAAAATATCATCTGATTGATAATACTAATGTTATAACAACAGATAATAATTATGATTGTGGATCAGTAGCTGTTGCAAATGTATTAAAAAATAAAGGGAAAAATATTTCTGTTAAAAAATTATCAAATATTGCAAAAACAAACAAAAGTGGAACAAATGCATATAATCTAATTAGAGCTGTTAAAAAAAATAATTTTTACTGTGAAGGGCTATACATACCCTACAATAAATTAAAAAAGAACAATATAGCACTTCTTAAAAATAATGGAAGTGGACATTATGTAGTTATAAGAGGAATAAAAAATGGGAAAATTTATATAATCGATTCATCAAGAGGAAAAACATATTTATCTCTAAAAAACTTTAAATCATATTATACAGGAATAAGCTTAGTTATAACAAAAAATAAATATAATAAACAGTTTATAGAAAATAAAAAAGTATTAAAAAATAAACTTTTAAAATGTAATGGTGGGGAATTAGTTTATTTATTCCCCATAGGCATTTTAGGATTTCAATTCACATATTCATTTAAAAATTCTGGAAAGTGGAATGCAATGATGATATTTAAGTTTAAAAAACTATCTCCAAAAACTTTTGTAGGAGGATATATCGATACAACAGTTACCTTCTACAATACAAAAGTAAAGAAAAAGAAACTAGTTTCATCTGCTATTGAACCTATATTAGTTTTAGTTGGTAAACCTACTTTAACACTAAATGTATTAACCCCTTATGCATATGCATACAAATATAATTGGAATATTTTTATCAAGGATATAATATAAGTTATATTAAAAGAGGGTTTTAAAATGAAAATAAATAAAAAAATAATATTAATTATTATATTAATAATTATCATATCAATCGGTACTATTCATCTATTAAATAATAATAATTCTGGTTTTGCAAGTGGAAATGGAAGTGGAACATCAAATACTATAACTTCTAACATTGAAAAACAGTTTAATGATGGAGAAAAAATTGAAAACCTCAAAAATTTCAATGAAATGACATTTAATGAAAAAAATGGATACGTTACTAAATTAGCATCATCTAAAGGATATGGAAATTTTTATCATTATATAGATAATGGATATGAAGTATGGTATGCCTCTAATGATTCATATGTTCCAGAAAAAGCAATTCTTGTTATAATTCAAAATAAGACAGGAAATGTAGTTATCTATAATGTACCAATACCAAATTAAGATAAATATGAAAAATAAAAGATTAATATTATTAGTTATTATAATAATTTTTTTATTATTATTTGTCATTATATCCAATAATCTCACATTACAAACTGGAAGTGGCTCAGGATCATCAGAGATGACAAAGTCTATTTCTTTTAAAGAACATTTTGAAAATGGAGAAAAAGTTGATATAATTTCAAATTTTAAAACTATGACTCCAGATGAAAAAATTAGTTATATTGAAAAGTTAGCTTCATCTAAAGGATATGGGGATATTATTGAATTTGATCCAAGCGATGGATTTCAAATATGGTATGCCACAAACGATTCATATAACCCTGAAAAATCAATAGAAATAATTATCCAAAATAGCACTGGAAAAGTAGTCATATATACAGAATGATTATATAAATAATTATATAATATACTCTAATTTATATACTAAGAATTTTTCTTTTTTTTGATATATAAAATAATAAAATTTTACATTCTAATATGTTTTATTATATGAAAAAATGAACTCATATCAATTATAGGAATCATAATAATTATTATAATATTGATTATTTAATGAATATTCATTATAGTGGATAGTTTGAATATAGGTCTACAAGTAGATTGAAAAGATTTCAGTTATGAATCTGAATCACAGATACATAACTATTGATACAAAGTATGAATTTCTCTTGTGAAAATATTGAAAATCTTACAAATTTCAGTAAAATGACTTTTAAAGAAAAAAATGAATATGTAGATTAAATGATTCAAATGACCCTGAGAAATTAGTAAATATAATAATTCAGAAAAAAGTAGGAAAAGTGGTTATTTATTATTTAATTACAAAATAAAGTTATTTAAAATGAAACAATTATTTTGGATGAATATATCAAATAAAAATTATCCTAGATATAAAATATACAACTATACACTTTTTTTAAAAGTTTTTTAAAATTTTCAACTAATAATTAAAGATTATTTTTAAAACAAAGCTTTAATATCTAAATATTAAACTTTGATTATTTCTATATACCGAAACCTTTATATAGTATGAACAACAAGTTATATTATAGTAACAAAAACTTACTAAAAGATTTTTAATGTAATATGAATATTAATCTTAAAATAACAAACCATTTTGCATTAATCAAGCTTAAAAATTATTATTTTTATTATTATTAATTTTATAACAAATATAAATCAAAAAAGAAAGTATAACAAGCTTTGATTGATTAATAAAATATTTAAATTATATATTATTGTTACAAGAATACACTTTAACAAAATATATTAAAAATTTAAAAAAAATACTTTAAAAAAATATGCTTTAAAAGTATGATTAAAAAGATATTTTACAAAAACTTTGAAACATTATATTTTTTATTTTTTATAAGTATTTAAACAAAAAAGGGAGTTTTTAAAAATGGAAAGACAAGAAATAAATCTTAAAGTCGCTGAAGCAATAGCTCAAAGCGATGTTGGAAGAGGGATCGCGAGAATCGATCCAGCATGTATGGAAAAATTAGATCTTCTTGATGGAGATATAATTGAAATTGAAGCAAATAAAATCACAGCTGCAAAAGCTGTTTCATCACAAAGTGATATTGGGTTAGGTGTCATTAGAATTGATGGAATATTAAGAAAAAATGCAGGAGCATCTATTGGAGGAGAAATAATCGTTAGAAAAGCTGAGGTTAAAGAAGCTAAAAAGATTGTTCTTGCACCAGTAGAACATCAAATAAGTATTAGAGGAGATGTTAGATCTGCTTTTGCAAATCAAGTAATGACACAAGGAGATATTATTGTTACCGGAGTTCGTCAACAACGTACCCCTCAACCTGGAATGGGTGGAAGTTTAATTGATGATATGTTTAGAGAAATGATGGATGTTTCTCCACTCGGTGAGATAAAGTTAGCAGTTGTTTCTACAAGCCCTGCAGGAATTGTAAAAGTTGGTCCAAACACAACTTTAGAAGTCCAAACTGAGCCAGTTGATGTTTCAAAAGTTGAAGGAATGAAAAATGTTATAGATGTTAGTTATGAAGACATCGGTGGTCTAAAGGAAGAAGTTAAAAAAGTAAGAGAAATGATTGAAATTCCTCTTAAAAGACCAGAACTATTTGAAAGATTAGGGATTTCCCCACCAAAGGGAGTTTTAATGCATGGCCCTCCAGGAACTGGTAAAACACTCTTAGCTAAGGCAGTAGCTAGTGAAAGTGATGCTCATTTTATTCTTATTAATGGTCCAGAAATAATGAGTAAATATGTAGGAGGTTCTGAAGAAAATCTTAGAGAATTCTTTGAAGAAGCTGAAGAAAATTCTCCATCTATCATATTTATAGATGAATTAGATGCAATAGCTCCAAAAAGAGAAGAAACTCAAGGAGAAGTAGAAAGAAGAACCGTTGCACAATTACTTACTTTGATGGATGGACTCAAATCAAGAGGGCAAGTTGTAGTTATAGGAGCTACAAACAGACCAGATTCTTTAGATCCAGCACTTAGAAGACCTGGAAGGTTTGACAGAGAAATTGAAATAGGTGTTCCAGACAGTGAGGAAAGAAAAGAAGTAATGGAAATACATACACGAGGAATGCCTTTAGATGAAGGTGTTGACTTAGATGAAATAGCTGATACTACACATGGATTTGTAGGAGCGGATTTAGAATCTTTATGTAAAGAAGCAGCGATGAGAGTTGTAAGAAGAATCCTGCCTGAAATAAAAGGTGATGAAGAGATACCTAAAGAAACCTTGAAAAAAATAATTGTTAAAAAAGATGACTTTAAAGAAGCTCTTAAAGAGATTCAACCTTCAGCACTTCGAGAAGTTCTAGTCCAAATCCCAGATATTGGATGGGATGACATAGGAGGACTTGAAAATGCTAAACAAGAATTACAAGAAGCTGTTGAATGGCCATTAAAATATCCTGAAAACTTTGAAAAATTTGGAGTCAAACCTCCTAAAGGAACATTGTTATTTGGTTCTCCAGGTACAGGTAAAACACTCTTAGCTAAGGCAGTAGCTAATGAAAGTGAAGCTAACTTTATAGCAGTTAAAGGTCCAGAACTTTTATCTAAATGGGTAGGAGAATCTGAAAAAGGTGTAAGAGAAGTATTTAGAAAAGCAAGGCAAACTGCACCTACAGTTGTATTCTTTGATGAAATTGATTCTATTGCAAGTACAAGAGGAGATTCCAGCGGAGATTCTGGTGTAACTCAAAGGGTGGTTAACCAGTTACTTACTGAAATCGATGGTATGGAAGAATTGCAAGATGTAGCAATTATTGCAGCAACAAACAGACCAGACATTATTGATCCAGGATTAATGAGACCTGGAAGATTCGATAGACACATCAAAGTAGAAAATCCTAATGAAGAAGGACGCCTCGCAATATTTAAAGTTCACAGTGCTGATATGCCACTTGCAAAAGATGTTAATCTTAAAAAGTTAGCTAAAGAAACTGAAGATTATGTTGGAGCAGATATTGAAGCTGTTTGTCGTGAAGCTGCAATGTTAACTTTAAGAGATAATATTGAAGCTAAAGAAGTAAGTATGAAATACTTTAATAAAGCTATGGAAAAAGTTAAACCAACTTCAGATGATGGAGACATGGTGCAATATCTCTAAGTAAACTCTGTTGATTAGATTAATGAATAGTTCTGATTAATTGATAGATTAATTAGCCACTAACCTCCTTATATTACCTCATATATAAAAAACTATCATTAAATTGAAATCAGAAAAAATTAGAGAATTCATCTCTCCTGATGAAAACAGACAAAAAATACTACAAGATTGGAAAATCATAATTTCATATTATGAAAGTTTTTGATTTTCAAAATTTTAAAAACACCCTTTAAATCAATCTGTGGTTTAAAAACCCATTAAAGTGAGGGAATCTTAATGATTACCCTCACTTTTTTATTTTCTATTAGTAATACTTTTTATATAATTCATAATAATAAATATAGAATAACTCTTAATAAAAATAGTAATAATATACAAAATAACAGAAATATACAAAATAACATAATTATAAAAAAGAATAGATACACGATAAAAAAAAAGATAAAAAAATTTTATTAATAATGGTATCTAGATTATTAATAATTATATTTTGATAATGGTATTATATTATTAATAATTACAATTAATAATTACAATTAATATTATTTATGATAAAAATAATATTAAATAAAATTATTATTAGATAGAAGGATTATTAGATAAAAATATTGAAAATTTACATAAAGATGATTATAATAAAAGAAAATGGGTTGATTGAATAATTACGAGTATATATGAACGTTTAATAGAAATAAATATATCATTATTCTATTTTATAAATCATACACTAAAAAATAACTTTTTTAATTTTTTAATGCCAATTATAACAGATATAGGTAGTACTGCAGTCGTTTTCACAATAAGTACAATACTATTAATAGTTGGTATTTTAAAAAAAAATATAAAATTAAGAAGGTTAGCTATAATCGGATTAATTGCCTTTATAATTACAGCTACAATAATATTTACATTAAAAGTATCAGTAGAAGAACCTAGACCTTTTATAGTATTAAAATATGTAAACCTATTAATTATGGAAAATGACCCCTATTCTTTTCCTTCAGGACATTCAGGGAATATATTCGCATTAGCTACTGCATTTGGTCTTAACTGGACATTAAAAATAAGAGGAAAACAGTTTAAACTAGCTTGGATTCTTTATCCAATAGCATTATTAACTTGTTTTTCAAGAGTGTATATTGGTGTTCATTATCCATTCGATATTCTTATTGGAGGATTAATCGGAATATTCGGAGGTTTATTAGCTACTTTTATAGTAAATAAATATTTTAATGATATAAACTTTCTAAAAGAAAAAAAAGAATATAAGAAAATGTGATAAAAAATTTGATAATATAAATATACTAATAAAAATTATAGTAAAGAATTAATAAATAGAAAAACAAGTATATTTAGTATTAAATTATAATTACTAGCACTAGGTGTTAAAATGGATGAACATATTATAGAAGCTATGGGAAGAGCTAAAATTACTATTAAAGATGGAAAAGTTATTGATGTGGAGGATCCTAAAATAGAATATTGTCCTTTATTTCATAAACACAGAGGAATTGAAAAATTAGATAAAGAATCCATCAAAAAAAATATAGAATTTAGGATAGCTGATTTTGGAATGTGTTCAGATAATAGAGAAGTTAAAATGAAAGATTTTTTATCTTTTGGAATTTCTGAAACTATTTCAACCCTGCTAAATCAAAATGTTATCGATTGTGCAATTATGGTTTGTGAAGGATGTGGAACTGTGATTGTTGAAACTGGAGAAATGGCTCAAGGAATTGGAGGACGAGTATCTGGTCTGTTTAAAACTAGTCCCATGCCGAAAATAGTTGATAAAATTGGAGAAAAAAATGTTCTTGATCCAAAAAATGCTTTAATAGATCAAATTAAAGGTATTGAATTAGCAAAATCTAAAGGACATAAAAATATTGCAGTTACAATTGCTAACCCTGATGATGCAGAAAATATAAGAAAATTAGAAAAGAAATATAATGAAAATAATGAAAAAATAAATATATACATATTTAGTGTTCATACTACTGGTATTAAACAAGAGGGTTGTGAAAAGCTATTTGAATACTGTGATGTTATAACTTCATGTGCTTCAAAAGATATTAGAGATATTGGTGATGAAAAATCTAAGAAAAAAGTAGGAGAGTCAATACCAATCTATGCTGCAACAAACAAAGGAAAATATTTTTTAGAACTAAGATTAGAACGTATAGGAGGAATGAAGCCTAAAAAAGATCCTAAAACACCAGAACCATTAATTTAAAATATGATTTCTAATTTAAATCTTATTAAAACTAGTAAAATTTGTTAAATCTCATTAAAACTTATTTAAATATCGTGTAAAGATTCTATATTATATAAATATTGATTAGATTAATATTATAATAATTAATTTAATATATTAATGTTTAATTATATTTTTAATCATAATAAACTATTTTTTATCAATATTATCTGCAACTGCTCTTATTATACAGCTTTGAGTAATTAAACCAAGGAGTTTTTTATCTTCAACAACAGGAATCCTTTGGTATCCAGTATCTGCCATTATTCTACTTATTTCTTTTATATTGACTGATTTTGTTACTGTAGATAATTCTTTACTCATTAAATCTCTAACTTTAAGTCCCATAGCTTCACTACCTGCAAGTAAAACATCCCTATGAGTTATAAGACCTACAAGTTCATCACCGTCAACAACAGGAACACCCCCAATGTTTGCCCTTACCATTTTAAGCTTAGCAGCTGCTACCAAATCAGTGGGTGATGAAACTATAACATCTTTCAACATTATATCTTTAGCACATAAATCTTCAATCATAGTAATATTTTGTTTTTACTAATATATTAAAATTATTATTAATTCTTTTGTTAATATTATTAATTCCTTTGATAATTATTAAAGATTCATTAATTATCAAATTAATTTTAATACTTTAATTAATAAAATTAATAGCAAAACATAGAAAAATAAAATAAAAATGCTGAAAATGAAAAATATAAAAAATAATAAATAAAAAATAGTATAAAAAAGCAAGAATAAAAAATAATGATAAAAATAATAAAAATAAGAATAATAAATATTAAGAAATCTAAGATAAGATAATAGTTGAAACAATAATATTGAAAATATTAAAGATTCCAACTATAATAATAACAATAATAATAGTTTAATAAGTAAATATTTGTAAATAATAATCAACAAATAAAAGAGGTATTTAATTGACTCAAATGAAAGAAGCTAGAAAAGGCAACATAACCAAAGAAGTTGAAATTATAGCTAACGAGGAACATATTTCTCCTGAAAAACTTAGAAAGATGATTGCTATAGGTAAAGTTGTAATACCAAAAAATATCAACAAAAAAACAAAACCATGTGGAATTGGAGACAATTTGAAAACAAAAATCAATGCAAACATTGGATCATCATCAAAAATGGAAAATCTACCTCTTGAAATTGAAAAAGCTAAAACAGCAGTGAAATATGGTGCTGATGCATTAATGGATTTGAGTACTGGACCAAATCTTAAAGAATTTAGAGAAAGAATAATGGATGAAATAAATATCCCCATAGGAACTGTTCCAATATATGAAGCAGGAGTATCTACACAAAAAAGAGGAGAACCTATAACAAGTATGAGTGAAGAAGATATTTTTAGAGCAATTGAAAATCAAGCCAAAGAAGGTGTTGATTTTATGACACTTCACTGTGGTATAAATAAAGACCTTGTAGAAAAATTAACACATGCTAAAAGAACAATGGGTATTGTTAGTAGAGGAGGTACTTTTCTAGCATCATGGATTCTTCATAATGGTTTAGAAAACCCTTTATACGAAAACTATGATTATATTCTTGAAATAGCATATGAATATGATATTACCTTAAGTTTAGGAGATGGATTAAGACCAGGTTGTCTTCAGGATGCAACAGATATCTCACAAATACAAGAATTAGTAAATCTTGGAACTTTAGTAAAAAGAGCACAAGATGCATCAGTACAAAGTATGGTAGAAGGCCCAGGACATGTTCCAATGAACCAAATAGCATCAAATATGCAAATACAAAAAACTCTATGTTACGGTGCTCCTTTCTATGTTCTTGGACCAATTGTCACTGATTTAGCTCCAGGATATGACCATATTACTTCTGCAATAGGAGGAGCTATAGCTGCACAATCAGGAGCTAATTTCTTATGTTATGTTACACCTGCTGAACATCTATCAATTCCAAATCTTGAAGATGTAAAAGAAGGAGTTATTGCTTCTAAAATAGCAGCTCAAGCCGCAGATGTTGCAAAAGGATTAAATTCTGCATTAAAAAAAGAAAAAGATATGGCAATAGCTAGAAAAACATTTAATTGGGATAAACAGTTTGAACTTGCATTTGATAGAGAAAAATGTGAAAAATATCGTGAAAGCTGTCCAGTGGAAGAAGAAGATATGTGTTCCATGTGTGGAGAATACTGTGCTATTCGAATAGCAAAAGACGACTTTTAAAAATCTTTATAGGATTTTTAAGAAAATATTTATTTCAACAAAATAATGAATTTTAATAAAACAATGAATTAGAAAAATAATGAATTTTTAGTAAAATAATAAATTGTCACTAAGATAATGAATTTTTAGTAAAATAATAGAATAAATTAATATAATATGAATAATAAAAGTATAAATGAATTATTACTTAAAATTTAATAAAATTTAATAAAAGGAAGTTATAAAATGAAATTAGAACATGTAGATGGTGAAAATAAAGGAAACATTATTCTGTTTGCTTTGAGTACTTGTGGATGGTGTAAAAAAACAAGAATGTTAATTGAAGATCTTGGGGTAGAATACGATTACATTTATGTTGATTTAACAAATGGTGATGAAAGAGAAGAAGCTGTTGAAACCCTTAAACAATATAATCCAGACATCTCATTCCCAACATTAGTTATAAACGATTCAGATACAATAATCGGATTCGAAGAGGATAGAATTAAATCCAAATTAAGTTAAAAACTTAAAAATTAATAAAAGTGATGTATCAAACATAAAAGAGTAAATATAGGGAAAAAAGGGATATTATGGGTCAAGCTTATGATAACTTTAAAAAAGAAGCTGAATCTTCTGGTTATAATGTCAATGATGATGTGGAATTTGTAGAGATGTTGCTTGAAAACATTGATGTTAATATTGAAAGATATGGATATGGAGCTTGTCCTTGTAGATTAGCATCAGGAGAAAAAGAAAAAGATCTTGATTTAATTTGTCCCTGTGATTACAGAGATGAGGATTTAAATGATTATGGAGCCTGTTTCTGTGCATTATATGTTACTCAAGATGTTCTAGATGGTAAAAAAAAGTTAACATCAATACCAGATAGGAGGTTGAAGGAATTGGAACTTAAAAAAAATAAAAAGACTCAATCAAACAAAGATAATGTTTCATCTCTTAATTTTGAGTTTCCTGTGTGGAGATGCAAAGTTTGTGGATATTTATGTAGTAGACCAAAACCTCCAAATAACTGTCCAATCTGTAAAGTAGATGCTGAAAGATTTGAACAAATATTGTAATTTAACATAATATTTATTCAAATTAATTTTTATTTTTAATATAAATTACTATTTTAACAATTTTACTATTTTAACAATTTTATCTTTAATTATAATTATTAATATTTAAAATTATTTGATTTTAGTCTTAATTAGTTTAGTCTTTAATTATTTGAATCTTTAATTATTTAGTTATTTAATTATTTGACTTTAATTTTTAAACTTTAAATTTTTCATAAAATATCTTTTTATAATATATAAATTTATTATAGTACTCAATTTCAATCCTATAACTTTAATATTTATAGTATTAAATATTTATAGTAATATAATAGATAATTATTAAGTATTGAAATATGATAGTAATGGATAGTAAATCAGAAAACATAAATAGATAATTATTTGCTAGAATATACTGATAAAGCAAGGTAAAGGTAAAATGAAGTATAAAAAACTAGTTGATGTATATGAATCATTGGCTGCAACAACAAAGCGTTTGGAAAAAACAAGCATATTATCTGAATTTTTTAAAGAAGTAGATATTGAAACACTTCCAAAGGTTGTTCTTATGGCCCTAGGTACAGTTTTCCCCCCATGGTGTGAAGAAGAACAAGGCTTAGCTGATAAATTACTTATGAAATCAATAGCCAATGTTGTGGGTGTTTCAATAAATAAAGTAGAGGATCAAGTCAGAGAACAAGGTGATATTGGAGGAGCTGCTGAAGAATTATATAAAAATAAATCTCAAACAACTTTCTTTTTTAAACCTCTCGAGATAGATTTTGTATTTAATAATCTTAGAAAATTAGCTAAAATCTCTGGTGATAGGTCAACATCAAGAAAAATAGCTATTGTTTTAGAACTTTTATCATCTGCCACAGCAACTGAAGCAAAATATATATCTAGAACTATAATTGAAGAGCTTAGAATAGGGGTTGGAGAAGGAACAATACGTGACGCAATTTCACAAGCATTTGAAGTAGAAAAATCAGTTGCAGATCGTGCACATATGCTTACAAATGATTTAGGATTAGTAGCTAAAGTAGCTAAAGAAGAAGGAGAAAATGGACTCAAAAAATTGAATTTAAGTCCTGGTAAGCCGGTGAAACCTATGTTAGCTCAGCTTTCAGAGGGAATAGCTATTAGTGTTGAAGAAATGGGAGAAGCTATCTGTGAAACAAAATATGATGGAATAAGAGTTCAGATACATAAAAAAAATGACAAAATAAATCTATTTACCCGTCGACTTGAAAATATTAGTAAAGCAATTCCTGAAATGGTAGATTATATCAGAGAATCATTTCCCAACCAAGATTTTATAGCCGAGGGTGAAATAATTGCTACAAAAAATAATAATCCTATATCTTTTCAGTATATGCTGCAAAGAGTAAGAAGAAAATACAATATTGAAAAAGCAATTGAAGATGTACCACTCAAATTATATCTTTTTGACCTTCTCTATTTTAAAGAGCCAATGATAGATAAACCATTAGAAATAAGACGTGCAACACTTGAATCTATTGTTAAAACTGAAAAGAATCAAATAAATCTTAGTAAGATGATTAAAGTCACATCTGAAAATATTTCAGATGCTCAAATACTCTTTAATGAATCCATATCGAAAGGACATGAAGGAATTATGATAAAAAATCCAAAAGAACCATATATTCCTGGAATACGTGGAAAAAAAATGCTAAAATTTAAGGCTGAACCAGAAACATTAGATGTAGTAGTGGTAGGTGGGACTTATGGTGTTGGAAAAAGAGCAAGCTTTATTGGATCATATAAAGTAGCTTTAGCTGATGAAAATGGTGATTTAAAAACATTAGCACATGTAGCTACTGGTTTAGATGATGAAACATTAGCAGAACTAACTAATCTCATGAAAAAATACAAGATTGTAGAAAAAGGTACAAAGATAGATGTTGAGCCAAGAATAATTCTAGAAATTGCATATAGTGAAATCGTTAAAAGTCCTGAATATGAAGCAGGATACTCTTTGCGATTTCCAGTAGTAAAAAGGATTAGGGAAGATAAAGGACTATCAGATATTGATACAGTGGAACGTTTAAAATCTATGTTTAAAGGATAGGACGAATAAATAATTATCTTCCTATTAGTATAGTATACCTATTAGTATAGCATATCTGTTTATTTTTTCTATTGAATATTATATATGTTTTATTTTCTATATTAATTATTATATATCGTTTATTTTTAAGTTATATCATTAATTATAGGAATTATTATAATAATTAGTATTATAAATTCATTATCATATTAATATTAAATCCATATATTCTATTAGTTACTACTATTATTAAAGCTACAAATTCTATGCTACAACTTCTATTATAATTTCTATTATAATTTCTTATATTAATATCTCTACTACTCTCACTATTTCTATTATCTCCATTATTTTTATCATAGTTACCATAGCCATTATTCTTATTAATTTATTTTATTATTTGCTATAGGTATTTTTAAAACGAATGAATCTTTTAAAGAAGAAGATAAATTTTACAATAAAATAAGAATTTATTAATTGTAAAACAATTAAAAAGAGAAGAATTTAAATTATTAATATAATTGAATAAGATTTAAATATTATTTTTCCTCAAACATTCATAAAGATAAATAAAATATCATTTTAGAATATTTAATCTAAAATAAAAAATTAGGATGTTAAAATGGAAATAACAGATGAAAAAATATTTAAAATAGCTTTAATAACAACACTAATTGGATTAATAGGAATGATTATTTTTGCAGGAGAAATAAGTCCAAAAGAAGTGATTATAAAAGATATAGATAGAGGAATGATAGATGAAGAGGTCAAGGTTACTGGGAATATAGATACGATACAAAAATCATCAAATGGAAAAAATTACATACTAACTCTTAATGATGGTTCTGGAAGAATAAATATGATGATATTTGAATCTACAATAACAAAATTTGCAGAAAATGAAATTAACATTGAAAATTTCGAAAATAAAAAGGTTATAGTTACAGGAACTGTTACTGAATTTAAATCAACGATGGAATTAATTATACATGATTCAAATTCCATCAAGATAGAAAATTAAAAATTCTATATCTAGCAAATTATATTCAATAACTTATTATAATAAAATATTCTTCTAATAAAATATATCAAATAAAATATATCTAATAAAATATATTCATTAAAATCTATCCAATTAATATTTATTATAATAATAATTTAATTAAAGCTTAAAATAGAATTAAATTTAATAGAATGAAACTGAAATAGAAATTAAATGTATAGAAACAGAAAAAGATAAGTAAATAGAAGAATTAAATTTATATCCAAAATCATTAATAATATAATAATTAAATATATCAAATAAGAAAGTTATAAAAATTTATTTAATCAATGAAAAAACTTCAATAAAGTATATTATAATGATAAAAAGAATTTAAAAGGTTATCACAATGAAAAAACGATTATTCGGAACATTTGGTGTAAGAAAAACAGCTAATGACGTTTTAACACCAGAATTTGCATCAAAGCTAGCTGCAAGTTATGGTACTTTAATTAAAGGGAAAGTAGCTATTGGAGGAGATACTAGAACAACAACGCCAATGATAAAACATGCTATAATTGCAGGACTTATGTCCTCTGGATGTGATGTTATAGATTTAGGAATTCTACCAACCCCTGCAGTACAGTATGCAGTTCGAAATTATTATGATGGAGGAATAATAGTAACTGCATCTCATAACCCTCCAAAATACAACGGTATTAAATTTGTTGATAAAGATGGTATAGGCTTAAGTGATACTGATGAAATAGCTATCGAAAATATATATTTTGATGGTGAAGTAAATCGTGCATCTTGGAAATCTATTGGAAATCTTTTTAAAAATGATAAAATAATCGAAGAATACATAGAAGAAGTTCTTAAAAGAGTTGATGTTAAAGCAATTCAAGAGGCCAAATTAAAAGTTGTTCTTGATTGTGGATCAGGAGCAGGATGTTTTACTGCACCAACTATTTTAAGAAGACTTGGATGTGAATTGATAACATTAAATTCTCAAGCAGATGGATTTTTCCCTGGTCGTGACCCAGAACCGATTGAAGCAAATTTAGGTGATTTAATATCTGCTGTTAAAAATTTAGGTGCAGATTTAGGAATAGCTCATGATGGGGATGCTGATAGAACAATATGTATTGATGAGAAAGGAAAGTTTGTTCTTGGTGATAAATCATTCTCTTTAGTTCAAAAAAGAATGTTAAAAGAAAAAAATGAAAATTTAGCTCATGAAAACACTACAAATATAATTGTAACTACAGTTGCTACCTCAACAGCAATATATGATATTGCAAAAGAAAATAATGGAGAAGTAATAGCTACTGCTGTAGGGGATCTTCTTGTAGCTCGAAAATTAAAAGAAGAAAATGGACTATTTGGTGGAGAAGAAAACGGAGGATTGATTTTTCCAGACTTCGTATATGGAAGAGATGCAGCACTTTCAGCAGCAAAAATATTAGAAATAATGGCCATAGAAAACAAAAAATTATCAGAACTTGTAGAAGAGCTTCCAGTATATTATTCAGAAAAAATGAAATGTGAATGTGAAGATGATAAAAAACAAGAAGTTATGGAAAAAGTTGCAGGTGAAGTAGCTAACCTAGGATATGCCATTGATACAACAGATGGTGTTAAAATCTTTAAAAATGAGGGTTGGGTTATAATTCGTCCTTCTGGTACTGAACCAATATTTAGATGTTTTTCTGAAAGTAATTCCCAAAAAACAGCTACTGAAATGGCTGAATGGGGAATATCATTGATTGAAAAATTCAAAGATTATTGATTAACATAAAAAATAGAATAATATTCTATAAAGCTTTATATAAAACTTATAAATTCTCCAAACATTCATCTCTTAAAACTCTAGCATCATCATTATTAGGATCTATTGCTAATACTTTAGTAAAGCTTTCCATTGCTTCTTGAAATCTATTTAATTCCATTAAAACGACTCCTTTATTAAGTATGAAATAGCTTGAATCTTCTGAATTATTATTAGCAATTTCTATAGCTTTGTCATAAGATTCTAATGCTTCATCAAATCTTCCAAGATCTAAAAGAGCATTGCCTTTTCTATTTTGTGTTTCAGCATCCACTTCTTCATCATCAAAGCACAATTCTAATGCCGTATCATATGATTTTAAGGCTTCTTCTAATTCTTCCATTTCAGAAAGCAAATTTCCACGAGCATTCCAAACTTCAGGATTTTTACTATCTATTTTTAATAAATCATCATAGATATCAATAGCTTCGTTAAATTTTCCTAAAACCTCCAAAATAAATCCTCTCCAATATAAAACAACAGGGTTTTTAGGATTTATTTTCATTGCATTATTATTAGCATTTAAAGCTTCTTCAGGATCACCATAATTAAGAAGAGCAATAGATTTATTATTCCAAATATATTCATTTTTAGGCTCTATTTTCAAAGCTTTATTATAACATTCAATAGCCTCTTCAAACTTACCTAAACGAGATAAATTATCTCCTCTCTTATTTAGTAAATAAACATCTTCAGGATCAAATTTTAAAGCAGCAGTATAACACAGAGCAGATTTATCATATTTACCACTATCAAACAATATATCTGCTCTTTGAGTCACCATTGCTTTTTCATCAATCTTTTCACCTTCCCATTTATCAACATCTAACTTTTTAAAATGAATTATTTGAAATATATCTTCATCATCAATACCATTAACATACATCTTTTTAAATTCTTTAATCATATCTTGAGAACTGCCATATCCCTCTTCTTTAGCTATTTTATCATTATTTTTTAAATCTTTGAATGGAATTAGTTCAACATCAATAACTTCAGCTTCAAATATTTTCTTTTTTTCTTTAGAAACTAGATTCCAATAACAATGCAATCTATCTCCAACTTTAAGAGGATTTTTCCATAACTTTCTAATAGTCATTGTTTTTTTGCCAGTTATGAGGTCTATGTCTTGGCTTCCAAATGATATAATTGGCATTATCTTCCTCCAAATAAAAGAATACTTCAATAAAATTATATGTGTTTATTGTTTCATATAAAATAATTAAAGTTTCTATTAATAATATGATATTATTTAGGGTTTGATTTAGTAATTTATAAATTATTATATATTATAAAATTAGTATATTATAAATTAGTAATATTATAAAATAAATATTTATAAATTAGTATAGTTATTATATATAAAAAATTAAAGTATATATTACAAATTAATCATATGTTAATATTTAATAAGAAATATTAGTAAAAATTATGATAAATGTATATTAATTTATAAATTACTAAATACACTCTTCTCCAAACTCTGATGTTTTTACTTTTACTTTTTTTAAAATAGGTTTTATTTCTTTAGCTAATTTTTTAAGTTCTAAAGGATTTGGGCTTTTAACATCTTTTAAATTTTCATCTAATACATTATTATTTCTAAATTGTTGTAATGTATAAACATCACAATCAATTTCACGAGAAATTTGTTTAATATCTTCATGATTCAAAAGTGTAGGGACATAAGTAGTTCTACACTCTAAAAAAGTATTTTGATTGCCATTGATTATTTCCATACTTTTTTCAACATTTTTACCAATATCCGAACCTATAATTTCCTTATACTTATTAAATGGAGCTTTAATATCCATAGCAACATAATCAGTGAAATTTAAAATTTTTTTTATGCGCTCAGGATAACAGCCACTTGTATCAACTTTAGTTTTAAGGCCCAAAGACTTTGAATATTTTAATACTTCAATTGTATTATCTAATTGAACCAAAGGTTCTCCTCCAGATATTACAACAGCATCTATATAGTCTGAAGAATCATTAATAATTCCCAGAATATCTTTTAAAGGTGTTTCTTCACCAGTTTCTAATAATTCTGCATTATGACAATATGGACATCTTAAAGGACAATGAGCCATAAATATAACTAATGATATCTTTCCATTATACTCAACTGAAGATATTAAAGTTCCTCCTGTTTCCATATTATCACAAATTACACAATATTATATATCATTAATAATCTTATTAAAAATTTCTAAAAATTTTTTATCTTCCTCTATTGTACCAATACTAACTCTAATCCAATATTCATCTAATCCTTTAAATGAAGTACAATCTCTAACAATTACACCATTCTCCATAAGTTTCTGAGATAAATCTTTTGCAGTAATTCCAATTTCTTTTATTCCAATTAAAATATAATTAGAATATGATTTAAGAACATTTAGTGAATTTATTTTAGATAACTCTTTAAATAAAAATTCTCTACTTTCAATACCTTTTTTTATTGAATTTTCAATATATTCTTTATCTTTAAGTGTACTTAATGCTGCAAAATAAGAAAGTTTCGTAAGGGAAAATACTGGTTTTATTCTATGCATATATTCTATCATTTCAGAATTTGCAAGACCATATCCAACTCTCATGCCCGCTAATCCAAAAACTTTAGACATTGTCCTCATTATAAAAACATTTGAATTGTTTTTTATAAGATCTACGTTATTTACTCCAGAATACTCAAAATAAGCTTCATCTATAACTAAAACTATTTCTTTTTCTTCAGTAAATTCTAAAATCTTAATTATATCTTCTCTAGATACTAAAGCACCAGTAGGATTGTTAGGAGAGCATAAAAATATCATTTTTGTTTTTTCATTTATTTTAGATATAATAGAATCAAGATCCAGAGTATTATCTTCTAAATTCCACCTTCCATAAATAGGAATGGCTCCATATGGTTTAAACAAAAATTCATAATACATATAAGATGGTAAAGGAACAATAAATTCATCTCCTTCTTCTATAAATGTTTTTGCTAAGATATCAATAATTTCATCAGCACCGTCTCCACCAACAATAACTTCCGAAATATTAACTCCTGAATAACTTGCAATCTCTTTTTTTAAATCAGATAAATCAGATTCAGGATAACGATTTATGGAACTTAATTCATTTTCAATACTAGAAATAGCTTTTTTTGAAGGACCCCAGGGGTTTTCATTAGATCCTAATTTTATTATATCTTCTTTTTTCAAACCAAATTCTTCAGCTATCTCATCTTGAGACCTTCCAGGAATATAAGGATCTAATTCATTTACTATTTTTCTTACTCTCATAATATTACCTTAATCTATAAAATTATATTAATTAATAAAAATTACTTTAATTAATAAAATTATCTTAACTAATAAAAATACATTAATTAATAAATTATTTTAATTAATAAAATTATTTTAAATAATAACAATTTGAATATTGATAATATAAATATATTTAATTGAAATAGAATAAATTTAACTAATATGAACCATTAAATTAAACAAAATAATATATTAAAGAAGCTAATATATTAAAAAATTAATAGATTACATAAAACTAAACTAAACTAAATTAAAAATAAAGCTAATAATCTTTCATTAATTCCACATAATTTAATGCATTTAATTTAATTTTATTTATCTCATCAGAAGTTAATTGTCTTACTACTCTTCCAGGAACTCCTAAAATTAAACTTTTGTCTGGAAATTCTTTTCCTTCTGTTACAACAGACCCTGCACCAATAATAGAATCATTACCAATTTTTGAGTCATTTAAAATTGTCGCATTCATTCCAATAATAACATTTTCACCTATTTCACAGCCATGGATAATTGCACCATGACCTACTGAAACAAAATCCTTTAATGTAGTGGTTAAAGTATCAGAACAATGAATAACACAATTATCTTGAATATTAGTAGATTTACCTATGATTATAGGTCCTTTATCCCCCCTAATAACTGCATTATACCACACAGAAGAATTTTCACCTATTTTTACATCACCGATAATATGAGAACCCTCAAAAGTCCTCACAGATTTATGCAATACTGGTTTTAAATCATTTAAACTATTAATGACCATACTATCACTATAAATAAATATAATGTTAAATATAATACTAATTATGCTAAGTATAATTATTAATTATGCTAATATAATACAAAATATGCTAATATTGAGTATTTTAAGTATAATACTAATTATAATACTAAATTTAATAATAAATATAATACAAGTGTAATTCTAATATATCAAATAATGTTAGAATAAAATAATAATTAAAATAAATTATTTAAAAATATTTTATTATAAGTATTGAACTTTATTACTAATATTGAACAATAATTAAAGAAATAAGCATTACACCATAGAAATTATTTTCATCTACTACTTATCTTCTTTTTTATTAGAAATTATATGTTCTTGTTTTACTAAAACAACTTTATCAGAATCAAGATCTTCATAAAGTAAAACATCAGAACCAACAGAAGAATTACAACCAACTTTCACCCCAGGACTGAAACTTGAGTTAATTCCAGTTTTAACAGAATCACCAAAAATTGCACCAAGCTTACGTCTACCACTATCAATTTTTTCATCTTTTATTGTTGTTTTAACAGTTTCATTATCAAATCTTAAGTTAGCTACATTTGTACCAGCAGCTATATTACAATTAGATCCAATAACAGAATCACCAACATAACTTAAATGATTAACATTAGTATCATCCATTATTATTGAATTTTTTATCTCAACAGCATTACCAACATTAACATTATTACCAAGATAAGTACTTCCTCTAATATAACAATTTGGACCAATATCACAATCTTCTCCGATATAAACAGAGCCCATTATGTAAACTCCAGATCTAATCACACTACCTTCACCAAGATGAATATTACCATGAATATGAGCACCAGGCTCTACTTTACCTTTAATATTAGTAGTAATTTCTTCTAAAAAATATTCATTAATTTCAATTAGCTCCCAAGGGCGTCCAACATCGAGCCATTTTTTATTAGATTTAAATCCCCAAATAGTTTTGCCATCATCAATTTGCATAGCTAATGAATCAGTAATCTCATATTCTCCCCTTGAAGATTTTTTTGTTTTTGATATTTTTTCAAAGATATCTTTATTAAATATATAAATCCCAGTATTAACATAGTTACTTGGTGCTTCATCAATGGATGGTTTTTCAATTATTTCATTAACTATATTCTCTTTAATTTCAACAACACCAAAAAGAGTTGGATCTTCAACTTCTGTTAAAACCATTAAAGTATCAGGATTATTTTTATAATATTCCTCTATAATATTCATTAAAAGAGCAGTGTCAAGTATTATATCCCCATTCAAAACTATAAATTCATCATCAACAAAATTTTCACCATAACCAATAGCATTGGCAGTTCCAGACAATTCTTCTTGTTTTTTATAAGTTATATTGACTCCAAGGTCTTTTCCATCCTTGAAATAATTTCTAACCATATCTTCCTTATAATTTACAATTAAAAGAATATCAGTAACCCCACTATCTCTTAAAGACTCAATATTATATTGTATAATAGGTTTACCTGCTACTGGAAGCATTGTCTTCGGCCTAGTAAGTGTTAACGGCCTCATTCTTGTTCCTTCCCCTGCGCTTAAAATTATAGCTTTCAAAAAATCCCCTCTATATAATTTCTATATATTTATAAAGTAAATAATAAATTAAATAATACAAATATAATAAAATAATAGAAATAATTATTTTACAATTATTATTTTTTATAATTCAAATTATCTTTAATTATTTTAACCGAAACATCTCTTATTAAATTTGCATTTTCAATGGTTTTAGCCTCTAAAGTTACTCTAATGTAATCTTCTGTTCCAGAAGGTCTAACTAAAACCCAACTATCATCTGAAAATGTTAATCTAACTCCATCAATTGTATTAACATCAACAACATCATCAAAAGATGTTGTTAGTAATTTTTCCATATTTTCCATTACTTTAATTTTATCTTCTTTAGAACAGTTTATTTTTTCCCTAATATTTGAATAATTTGGAATATTATCTAAAAGTTTAGAAAGATAACCTTTTTTTGATACAATTTCTGCCATCCTAAGACCTGAAAGAATACCATCAGGACACATACAAAAATCAGGATGCAGCCATGTTCCAGAAGGTTCTCCACCAAATATAGCATTTTCTTCAATTATAGACTCGGCTACATTCACATCACCGACTTTTGTCCTAATAATATTGCCATTAACATGATCTAAAGATTCATCGAGACATATACCTGCATCAACAGTAGTAATAACCTTTAAATCATTTTTTCCATATTTTTCAGCCATATATCCTGATATTATTGCTAATAGCTTATCGAAATCCCCAACTCGACCATTCTCATCTATTGCAATCATTCTATCAGCATCACCATCATGAGCTATTCCTAAATCAGCCCCAGTAGCTATGACAACTTTCATTAAATCCCCTAAATTTGCCTCATTTGGTTCAGGATTTCTGCCTGGGAAAAATCCATCAATTTGAGAATTTACAGTAACAACTTCACATCCTGCCATTCTAAATATCAATGGAGATAATTCAGAACCTGCACCAGAAGCACAGTCAATTACTACTTTTAATCCTGGTTTAATGTCAACAATGCTCAAAAGATTGTTAATATATTTTTGTTTAATTTCTTTATCATGATAAATTGTTCCAATATTATCCCAACTAGCTTCTTTAAATTCTTTTGAATAATATATATTTTCTATTTCTCTTTCTTGAGAAGGAGTATATGCCATTCCATTACTATTCCATATTTTAATACCATTATATTGTGAAGGATTATGAGATGCTGTAATCATTATTCCTGCATCAGCATTTAAAGTTTTAACAGCATAACCTACAAGAGGTGTTGGAACCATACCTATTTTTAAAACATTGACTCCTGATTCAAGCAATCCTGCTGTAATTGCATTGTCAAGCATTTTATTAGTTGTTCTTGTATCATAACCCAAAACAACATTTCCAGTCCCACCTAAATAAGTGGCTAATGCTTTTGCAACATTCAAGGCAAGATTTGATGTAACTTCTTCACCAATTTTCCCCCTTATTCCAGAAGTTCCAAAAAGTTTTTTATTATTCTTAGTATTAACAGGCATTTTATTATTCCACCATAATTAAGATCAAGATAATTAAAGATTAAGCTCCAAATTTAGAAGAATTATTCATCAAATCCATTAAAATGTCCATAACATCAGAACCACGTATTCTGCAAAGTCCTCCTTTATGAGCTTCTATTTCATTAAACTCATTTACATTATCAATTCTGACTTCAGGACCATTAATAATTATTGGAACTGGATCTGCAGTATGATCCATTCTAGAAATCGGAGTGGAATGATCTGCAGTCAATATTATATAACAATCTTCAATTTCTAACAATTTTTTTATGACAACTTTATCAACTTTCTCTATAAATTCCAATTTCTCTTCAAAACTACCATCATGACCAGCTTCATCTGCACCATCAATATTTATAAGTAAAAAATTATATTCATCACCAGTTGCATGTTTAACAATCTCATCAATAATATTATCAAGGTTAGTGTCTGTTCCACCAGTTGCTCCATCAACTTCAATAATATCCATACCTGCAAACCTTCCTATACCCATAATAAGTCCAGTTTCTGCAATACATACAGAATTAAGATTATATTTTTCATTTATAGGTTCAACTTCAGGTACTGCACCAGCACCTCTAGGTACAATTATATTCGCAGGAGGTTCACCATTTTTTTCTCTTTCTTGGTTAACAGGATGATTTTTAATCATTTCATATGATTTATTAACAACTTTATTTAAAATATCTGCGGTTCTAACAGCTTCTTTAGTATCATCAGTTGGAAAAACTATTTTTGGGGGTTTTCCTTCATTTTTAGGATCTGCATCTGAAACTGCATCTGAAAGAGACTCATCACCTTCAGATCGAAGAACAAGAACTGCTCTATGACCAGTAGACTCTTTAAAAATAATTTTCACATCTTCATACTCTTCAATAACCATTTCATTAAGAGTATTAATAATATCTTTTGTTCCATCTCTTATTCTTCCAGCACGCCTATCAGTAATTATTTTATTATTATCAGCTGTTGAAAAATTACATCTGAATGCTATATCCCCAGGTAAAATATCAACACCAACACCAGAAGCTTCAAAAGGACCTCTTCCAGTGTAAATCTCATAAGGATCATAACCAAGTATTGAAATATGGGCAGTATCACTTCCAGGAATTATACCCGGTTTAATAGAATCCATTAATCCATTAATACCTTTTTCAGCCATTTTATCCATGTTTGGAGTTTTAGCTGCTTGTAATGGAGTCATTCCATTTAAATCTTTTAATGGACGATCTCCAAGTCCATCCATTATTAAAATCATTCCTTTCATAAAAATCACAATGTATATTATTAAAAAACTATTTTAAAGTAAATATTTATAATTAATATTATAATTACTATCTATAATCAATATCAATAACTAATATTTATAAATAATGCTTATAATCAATATTTATACCACTATTCAATATTAATTTATATAATCAAAATTTACATAGTCAATATTTATAATCAATATTTAATATTAATATTAATATTTTGATTATATCACAATTATCTTTTAAATCTTATCTATTTTTCAAATTCTATCTCATAATTACAATATATCATAATTGTAATATATATTGAAATTTAAAACATATAAGTTTTAATAAAATAAATCTAGTTATTAAAGAAAGTTAATAATTAAAAATAAATACTGATTAATCACAAAGTTGAAATTATACCAACTAATGCCCCAGTTATAGTAGCTAAAAGATTAACATGCTCATTGTTTATGAAATTTCTTCTTTCAAAAACTGCTCCAAGTATACTATCCATAAAACAACCGACAGTACCAGAAATAACTGCGATTTTTAAAGAAAGAACAGGATCAGATATTATGCCTAAAAAAAATGCAGCAATACCAATTATAGCTGCACCAATTATCCCCACCAATGTACCAAGGACAGAAATCGCACCATCAGTTCCAGGATCAACTTTTCTCATTGTAGTTATAAGGCGTGGTCTTTGAAGTATTCCAATCTCACTTGCTAATGTATCAGCAGTAGCAGTAGCAATAGCTCCTATAAAACCCCCTACAAGTGGAAGATAATAGCCTCCAAATGCAGCCATTATGAAGGCTACAACACCATTAGAAATAACATTTTTTGCAGTTCTTTTACCTTCATATATTCCTAAATTCTGTTTATAATATTTACTCTGTCTTGTAGCAACAAGACTTAAAATTAAGAAAATTAATATTAGAAGTAACCAGCTGATACCTGCAGAAAATATTATTATAATACCCATAATAACCATAGCAAGAGTTCCCCATAAATCTAAAGCCTTTCGATTATAGGTGAAAGCTCCCACTAATAGAAGCAAAACTACATACCCCCAATTTATCATTAAGGTCTCTTCCATAACAATCATCATTATTAAGTTTATTATATGATTTATATAAATATGCCGAATTGGTGAAAATTAATTGTTAAATGAGTTATAGAAATATAAGTATAATTTAACTTTTTTTTATGAAAATTACAAAATATGATAAAAATGATTAATACAAAAATAAGTAAAAATAAAAGTAGTAATAATAAAAATAATATAATAATAATAAAAATATTGATAAAAATAATAATAATGAAAATATAATAATAATAACACTATTAAAAATAAAATAAAGTTGTAATAATAAAAATATTAGAATAATATAATAATTAATCTAATACTTTACTTTTAATAATTTCTACTCTTTTAAGAGGATAGATCTTTTTAGCCCTATGATATATCTCAGAAGCCATTCTTCCATTAACAGAAGTTTCAATTACATCTTCATAGCTTCTTTCGCTTGCTAATTTTTGAACAAGCCCAGTGATTGTTTCTCTCATGAACTTTTGTTGGGAAGATTTAGACCTTCTTGTAGTTATAGCTAAAACATGAAGTTTCATTTTATGATCGTCTTTAGTCTTAATAACAACATGAGTATCAATTCTACTTGTTCCTCTTCTAATCATACTTCTTACATAATCAGTTGTTACCTTATGACCAGTGAATTTAGTATTAGCTATATCTCCAGCTACATTATCAACTTCAAACTTTAATTTTATGTATTGTTTAGAAAAATCACCAGTTAATTCCCTCATAGTGACTTCTACACCCCTACCTATTAAAAAATCAGGATCTCTAGAAGGAGTTTCCCCAATTTCTTTATCTCCAAATGCCACAGGAGTTTTAATTGTATACCAAGATTTTTCTTTCCATGTATCACGTGCTCTTCTTCTTTTTGCCTTTGCCATAAATATTACATCCTATAAATTTTTTATTCAATTTCCTAATTTGTAAATTAATATTTTTAGAAACAGAAATATATAATCAAAGAGTACCTTAATTGGAACTCATACTAATTAATATCAATATTACTAATGCATAGAATATTATTAAAATAATATTTTTATTTTATAAAAAATATAAAATTATATAAAAATATATAAAATTACATAAAATTATCTATAATAACTATAAAAACAATAAAATTAACTCAAATTGACCTCTTAGCTATAAAATAAGCTAATTCGCAAATCTGATATTGGACTCAATCCAAATACTAGTAAAAATTGTTTATAATAAAGTTTTAAAATACTTTAAAACCCGCCCATAAAGGTTAATATAACATTTGGATTTATCATATTTAAAGTTTTTTAAAAAAATTGAAAATTATTAAAAATTAGAAAATTAAAAAGTTAAATAATTAAAAATAATTAAAGAAATCCGAATGATCATCTATACTTTTAAATAATCAGGAAAAAATGGAAAAAATAAAAAAGTTATTTTAAAGACTTTGCAAATTTTTTTGCATCATTCAAATCATCTTCATTAGGATGATCCTTATTTATACCTCCAACAATTTTAAGTGGGCCAAAAGTGTCAAAACCTTTACAATTAAAATCAGCTATGACATTAAAACCTCTGGAATTTAAAAAATCTTTAAACTTTTCATTGAAGCTACTTTTACTCCTACCACTTGTAGTAAAAATAAAACTTTTCTGATTATCCATATGTTCAGTAGTATCAATAAAATTTTTAATGTTTTTATGAATTTTCCCATAATATATACCAGAACCAAAACCAACTAAATCATATTCATCCAGATTTTTGTACTTCTTATTAAAATCCCTCACATTTACTAATTCCCCACCAATTTCATCTGCAATTACTTTAGCTACTTTCTCAGTATTATTATGATGTATTGATTCATATATAATAATACACTTCATATTCCAACATTTCCTATTTATTTATCTGATTTAATTATAATTGATTTATATCCAATTCTATTATATCTAATCTATTATACTTTATTCTATTATATTGGAGTCTTCATAAACTTATAATGGTCAATATAACGATTTAAAGCTTCATCAATTGAACCCTCATCTTCAACAAGTTTTATACCAGATTCTTCAATTCCAAATTTTGATTTAAATCCTGCTTGAACACAAATAACCACGTCACAATCCCCAATTGCATTCAAAGTCTTCATCCACTGATGTTTTTCTCCAGGGTTAAATTCAACAGATCTTTTTTCAATAAATTTTTTATTATTCCCTTCTTCATCAAAATCAAAAATACATATAGATCTAGCTTTTCCAAAATGAAGATCAACATTTTTTCCATCAGATGAAGCAACAGCAATTCTCATGATTATCTCCAATTAATCTCTAATTTTATTAATTAATTTAGCAACATTTTCGGCAAATAATTTTATTGTTCCAATACCTTCTTCATCACCATTAGCAGTACCTTCTTCAAGTGCAAAAACCATATTCCAATAGTTTGAACCTACCATGATCATATTGTTTATAGGGAAAACCATTGCCATTTCTTGAAGAGTTAAAGTCTGACCACCTCTTCTAGCTACAGCTATTGGACCACCAACCATCCATGAAAGAAATTGATCAGTTCCACGAGAAACTTTCCCAATTCTTTGAAGAGCAGCCATTATATCCCCTCTAGCTGTCCCAAAATAAACAGGGGCTGCGGGGATGAACCCATCAGCTTTTCTTATTTTTTCAATGATTTCATCAAGTCCATCTTTTAAAACACAATTCCCCTTTTCTATACATTTATTACAAGCTATACAAGACTGAATTTGCATTCCACGAAGGGATAAAATCTCAGTACTTAATCCACCTTTTTCTATTTCATCAGCACATACTTCTAAAACTTCAACAGTATTACTATTTTTCCTAGGACTTCCACTTAATAAAATTACATCTGCCATCTTTAACACTCCATCTAATTTAAATGTTTAATATTTTGATATTTCAAATATTAAACAATTTTAGATACTTTACTAAAAATTGTAAATAGATTAATATAATATACAAATAATATGTATATTTTTTATTTTAATTAAATTTTATTCATTTATTACTTTCATTAAATTAAAAATAGTACTTAGAAATAGTATTTAAAAATAGTACTTAAAAATATTATTTAAAAATATTGATTGAAAATAATTTTAAAAAATGGTTTTAAAAATAGCCTTAAAAATAAAATTAAAAGTTATTAAAATATTGAAAATAGAAAATTATAAATACATAAGTGTATAATATTTTTAACAAAATGTAAAAAACTATTTACAAAATGTTTAATAAGCTTAACAAAAAATTCATTGAAGATTTAATAAAAAACTTTTAAATTAAAAAGTATCTTAAAAAGTATCTTAAAAAGTTTTATAAATTAAAAAATATTTTAAAAATAATTTAATGAATGAATAATTTAAGAAAAGAATAACTTAAGAAAAAAATAATTTAAGAAAAAATAGCTTAAGAAAAGAATAAAGAAAGAAAATAATAAGAAAATAAAAAATAAGGAAAGAATATATTAAAAGTGAAAATATGAAAACAAAAATAAAAGCAATAATAACCATTATATTATCAAGTTTAGTAACACTACTCTGGATTTTAGGAATTATATTTGCAAATTTCAATTTATTTATAATATCCATGATTGTGTTAATGATAACACTCATACCAACAATTAGATATTATAAAGAACTAGATAAATTCTTTAAAAGCAGAAATGGAGAAATAATTGAAGATGAAAGAACACAATATATTGATGAAAGAGCTTCACTTCCAGCTTTTGGATCAGTAATGGGAATAATTATATATGTAGCAATAGCTATTTTTACTCTCAGAAACATATACCCACAATATACTCCAATGTCATATGCATTCTTTTTTACAGCAATCATAGGAATTATAATATTTTTAATAAGTAGAATCTATTTTAAACGAAAATATAGTGAGTAAAAATGAAAAATAGAATAAAAGAATTCAGAGCGATACATGACACTACTCAGGAAGAATTAGCTAAACAACTACAAGTATCAAGACAAACAATCTTAGCTATTGAAAAGGATAAATATGATCCATCACTAAAACTAGCATTTAAAATAGCTAAATTCTTTAAAGTTTCTGTAGAAGAACTATTCATAGATAAGTAACATAATAATAAATCAAAGGATTAAACTCCAGCACCATCTAAAGCAGATGAACAATGACAATCATATTCTCTATCCATTGATTCAACAGTTTTATAAATAAGGTTAATAAGTTCTTGTCCTTTAACTTCCATTATTTCAAAAACTTCATCCATTGTTAACTTATTTGGAGAAATAGAAGCCCCATAATTAGAAACAAGACAAATACTAGCATAACATATTTCTTTTTCTCTAGCTAATACTGCTTCAGGAAGACCAGTCATCCCTACAACATCCCCACCTAAAGTTTGAAGCATTCTTACCTCGGCAGGACTTTCAAATCGTGGACCTTCATTACAAACATAAACTCCCACTTCTACAAAGTCACCATCAGTAACAACTGATTTATTAGCTATAATTTGAGACCTCAGCCTATTACAATAAGGTTCTGTAACATCAATATGAACAACAGCATCATCATAAAATGTTTTTTCTCTTCTAAAAGTAAAATCAATAAAGTCATCAACTATCACTAATGAACCAGGATGAATTTTTTCATCTAAAGAGCCTACTGCATTTGTAGCTATGATTTGTTTAACACCTAAGTTATGAAGTCCCCAAATATTTGCACGATAATTGATTTTATGAGGAGGTGAACTGTGATCTCCAGAGTGTCTTGGCATAAATGCTACATCATTTTCCCCAATTTTAAAAAGAGAAATTTCTGCAGACTCACCATACGGAGTCATGATTATTTTCTTTTCAACATTATCAACTTCTTTTGTAATGTCATAAACACCACTACCACCAATAATACCTATCATAAATACACCAAACATTAAGAAAATGAAGAATAAAAAATAAAGAACAAAAATAGAGAATAAGAATAAAAATAAAATGATTAACCTTTAGTAACAGCTAATGGTACAACTTTAGCTACAAGTTTAGCTATTCCAGTGCTATCAGATGTTCTAACAACTTGATCAACATCTTTATAAGCTGCAGGAGCTTCTTCAGCAAGAACTGGATCGGAATTAGCTCTCACATGAATACCTTTACTTTCAAGATCAGCTTTTATTTCATCACTAGTAAATTTCTTTTTAGCACCAGTACGGCTTAATTTCCTTCCAGCACCATGAGCAGTAGACCCAAAAGTTTCTTCCATTGCAATATCAGTTCCATGAAGAATATAAGAAGCAGTACCCATAGTTCCAGGAATTAAAACTGGCTGACCAACTTTTCTATATTCATTTGGAATTTCAACTCTACCTGGACCAAAAGCACGAGTAGCTCCTTTTCTATGAACCATAACTTCTTGATTCCTATTTTTTATATTATGGACCTCTTTTTTAGCAATATTATGAGCAACATCATATATAACACTCATTTCCATATCTTCAGCAGACTGGTTGAATATTCCTTCAAAAGTCTCCCTAACCCAATGAACCATCATCTGACGATTTGCCCAAGCATAGTTAGCCGCAGCGGCCATAGCTCTAAAATAATTTTCAGCTTCAATCGAATCAATAGGAGCACAAGCTAATTGTCTGTCAGGTATATTAAGATTGTGTTTTTTATATGCCTTATCCATAGCACGAAGATGATCAGAGCAAACTTGATGACCACATCCACGAGATCCACTATGAACCATAATAGTTATTGTTCCAGGTTCAAGATTAAAAGTTTTAGCTACTTCTTCATTAAAGATTTCATCAATTTTTTGAACCTCTAAAAAATGATTTCCAGACCCTAATGAACCAAGTTGGGGGATTCCACGTTTTTTAGCCTTATCAGATACTTTAGATGAATCAGCATCTAACATCCTACCATTTTCTTCAAGAAAATTAAGGTCTTCTTCCCAACCATATTCGTTTTCAACAGCCCATTCAGCCCCAAAGTCTAAAACATTGTCAATTTCATTATTTTTTAGTCTAATTTTTCCTTTACTTCCAACACCAGAGGGAATATTAACAAAAAGTTTATCAACAATCTCTTTCATTTTAGGTTTGATATCTTTTTCAGTTAAATTTGTTCTAACCATTCTGACACCACAATTAATATCAAATCCAACTCCACCAGGACTAACTACCCCAGTACGAACACTAAAAGCTCCAACTCCACCAATAGGAAAACCATAACCAAAATGAATATCAGGAAGACCAATAGCAAATTTTTGTATTCCAGGAAGACAAGCTACATTGGTTATCTGTTCAATAGCCCCCTCTTCTAAACTAGAAAGTGCATCTTTTTCTAAATAAAAGCGACCAGGGACTTTCATTTCTCTTTTAAAGTTACTAGGAATCTCCCAAACATTTGGGCGAATTTCAGTAATATTTTCCTTAATATTCTTGTTTATACTCATAAGAATCAACTGTATTAATTAAATAGAAAGATAAATTTTTTATTATGAAAATATTCAGTAAATTTGTATAATCTGTATAAATATGTATAAAATAAAGTTTAAAGCATTATATTAAATTAAAAAATTTAATTAAATAATGACGATTAAACACTAAATTAAGAATCTTATAAACCACATATCGATACATTATATTATATGGTACTATATAGTATATTATATAGTTTTGATGATATTATATAATTTACTAAAAATACTATAAAAAATAGAAACAATAAAAATGCTAAAAAAGTACTATAAAATACTAAAATATAATACTAAAAATAATACTGAAAATAATAATATAAATAATAATATAAATAATAGTATAAATAATAATAAAAATGTTAAATAAATATTATGAATAATATAAAACTACAAATACTAATTAAATACAACAATACCTAATTATAAATCCAAAATAACTCTTATTTTACATAATTCATTACATGAAACTTCCATCATGTGAAATGTTATTGCTTTAACCTCACTTCTTCTTTCATGAATTTTCCAATCTATTTTTTCACCTTCAACTATTGCATTGAGTTTATAAAACTTATTATCACCTGAATTTTTCTTTTCAATAGATACTGTGAAATTTGAAAAAAGAAGAAGGTTAACTTCATGAATAAATAATAATTCTTCTAAGAAATCATATAATAAAGAAATTTTATCCTCAGATTCAATGTTAAATTCTTTTATTTCTTTTTTATCTACTTTTTTAACATTAGTTATAACATTGAACATTGCTAAAGCAGAATTTTCAAAAGCTTCCTCTAATGTTTTCCCATATGCCCAATAACCAATGTCAGCAGTTACATCGAAAAATTCAAACTTTTTTTGAATATTTTTATGATTAGTTCTATTTTCTTCAATCATATTAATCATGAAAATTTTTAAAGTCAGTTTTTTGCTATTTAAGTTGATTTAAATGTTTTTTATGAGAATAAGTACATATAATTAAAATTCAATAATTTTAATATTACTCCTCATAAGCTCTCTCGGATTTTCTTTATATGCATTTTTCAACTAATTATATTTATGAACAAATTTGAGTGAAAATTTGAGTGATTATATGTCAAAAAATACAAATCAATATATAAGAAATGATTTAAGGAAAAAAAATGATATAAACGATTTTTTATTCTTTAAAAACATTAGCTTTCAATCTTGCATGGTAATACTCTTTGTTTTTCTAGTATTACTTTTCAGTATATTATCTATAGCTACAACCCCTAATCCTAGTGTTATTTTTGGAATTTAAAAATAGTACCACTATTGCCCAATAGTGATATTATATATTTTAATATTATATAAATCCAATATATAACTTAAAAAAATTATACTACCAAACCCTAAGTAGCTAATGAGTAAACCATGCAAGACTTTTTATTATAAATATTAATATAAATATTTATATGAATGATTATAGCGAGAATTGCATTACAATATGCTAATAGGAAATAATTAAAATTTTGATCAAAAGTTATAGATAGTATAAAAATTAACAATCTACATCAGTCAATAATTATAATAAAAAATAATTATGATAAAAAGAATTATAATAAAAATAATCTTGATGAAGAACATAATAATAAATATTAATTATAAAAATGAATACTCATAATAAGGCCATATAATTTAGATATTAAATTATATGGCTTAAAAATAGATATATAAAACATTTAAAAAAAAATTTTAATTATAAAAGGCATTTTTTAACATCTTCAGAGTTAACTCTAAGTATTATTTGTCTAGAATTTCCTCTAACTCCTTTTCCTGTGAATTTTGTATCAATTAGTCTCAAAAATTCTAATTTTTCTAAAGCTCTTCCAAATGTTGCATAGCTGAGTCCTGTTTCTTCCATAAACAACTTAGATAAAGGGCCAGAATTTAAAGGCTCATCTTTGGTTGCAATGACTTTTAACAAATCTTTTTCTGATTTATTTAATGATCTTAATGTTTCAACTAATTTTAAAGAATTACTCTTAGATTTAGCTTCTTCAAGATGAGATAATTCTATTGTTCTAGATGCATTGGATTCAGCTATGTTTCCACATATTCTCAATAGATCAATCCCAGTTCTCAAATCTCCTCCATCTATAGAATAATCAGTAATTTCCTCTAATATTTCATCACTAATTACTCCAGGATAAAATCCCAATTTAGCCCTATCAGTGAGAATACTTAGTATTTCACTTCGAGTATAAGGAGGAAATGTTATCTCCTGAGGAATGAAAACTGTATTCACATTTTTATCTAATGCAAACCTAAATTCAAGTTCTGATAAAATTGCAAACAGTCCTGTTCTAACTCCTGGAAATTCTTCATAAGCTCGTAATATATCATAAAATATCTTATTAATCATGTTATTTTTGAATAAATAATCAACATCATCAAAAGCTACCAATAATGCTTTATCTTCATCTGAAAGATGTTGCATTATTTTTTCATATACCCTTGATACAGGAATTCCTGTTTCAGGAGGAGCATGCCCAAAAATCTTTTTATGTATCTGTGAAAATATACTAAAACGAGTAGTATGTAATTGACAATTTACATAACAACAAAAAATCTTATTAGAATTTTTTTCAACCATTTCAAAAAGTTTTTTTATTGCAGTTGTCTTTCCTGTAGCACAAGACCCAAGTATAACAGTATTAACAGGTCGTCCTTTATTTAAAGCTGGACGAATAGACATTGCCATGCCTTCCATTTGTGAATCTCTGAAATTATAATTTTCAGGCATATAATCTGGATTAAATGCATTTATATCCTGAAATATTGTTTCATCATGAAGTAATATATCTTCAATTCCCATAACAATAGTATGTATAAACTTATATAAAAAAGTATATTCTAATTATCTTAAAATAAAATAAATTATTACTAAATCTAGTTGATTAGTAAATAAATTATTTACTTAAATTAATTATTTCAACATCATTATTCTTTTTTATCCAATCAATAAGTTTTTCAGCATATAATAACTTTTTTTGCTTAATTTCATCAGCTTCAGCAGTTTCTAAATTGATATTGGGTCGAGAATATTTAGTTACAATTTTTCCAAAGTCCATTCCAGCAAGAACAATCTTCTCGGCATTTAAAGTAATAGCTAAAAACACTGCCCTATCACCATCAGTAAAACCTCCGAAATTATAAAGATTAGAAAATGGTTTAGACTGAGTAGTACCTAAAATCTTATTAAACTTATTCGTGTATTTTAATATTTGATCAAAATTATTACCATGAGCATGAAGAACAAATAAAGATCCTAAATCATTTACCAGTAATAAATCTTCAATTTTACCATCTAAATCAGTTACTATTATATCTGGAACAATATTTTCTTCTAAAAGAGCTGTTGTTGCACCATCAGCAGAAATTAATATATAATCATCAGAGTCTTCTAAGTTAGAAATCTTTTTAACTTTTTCTATGTCTTTTTTTAATGATGGTCCTGCACCAAAAACTATAAAATTTCTTATATCTGCTTTACTTTTATGAAAATTATGAACATTAATATTCTCATGTTCTAAATTATCCAATAAATCTTCAATTTTGATTGAGTCTCTTACAGATAATAATTTATTTAAAATAGCAGCAGTTTTTTCATCTTCTTCTTTTGGAAATCCAAAATCAGATAATATTTTCTCATACCAAATATTCCATTCATCAAATTTCATTATTACAAATTATATATTTTCTATTAAATAAATTTTTTGAAATTAATATTGTTTTTAATTAAAATTATCTTATTTTCAATCTTAATCAGTCCAAAGCTTACAAATTAATATAACTATAAAAATAAATAAAAAACAAGAAAGCAACAAAAAAATGAATAAATAAATGACAAATAAATACAACAACATGTACAATGATAAAAAATATAATTTATAATTAAAAAATCAATCACAAAAATAGTACATAATCCCCATTATTTAAACATTGAATCTCAATTATTTTAATTATTTTAATCATTGAATTAAATAATTAAATTAAGTACTACAATTATACCCAATAGAAAAGCTTTTTATATATATTAAATAAAGTTTGTAATATAGTTTAAAATATTTTATAATTAAACTATAAATAATCATTCTTATAGCAAATAATCAATTGGAGGAATAAATAAATGGATGATACTTTATTAATGCTTCCTGGACCAACAAGCGTAGCACCAAGAGTCTTAAAAGCTATGTCTAATAATATTGTTAACCATAGAAGCGCGATCTTTGGAGAAATATTTACTGAAACTACTGAACTAATGTCTGAAGTTTTTAAAACACAGAATCAATCTTACTTACTTACTGGTTCAGGTACATCAGCTATGGAAGCAGCTATAGCCAATACTATAAAACCTGGAGAAAAAATATTAAATGTTGTAGGGGGTAAATTTGGACAAAGATTTATGCAAATAGCTAACTCATTTGGAATAGATGCACAAGAATTAGCTGTTGAATGGGGAACTGCTGTAACACCAGAACAAGTGAAGATTGCTCTTGAAAATGATGAAGACATTAAAGCAGTGACTGTAGTTCATAATGAAACCTCTACTGGTGTAGCTGCTCCTATTGAAGAAATTGGAAAAGTTATGAAAAATTACGATGCACTATACATTGTAGATACTGTATCATCTCTTGGAGGAGATAGAGTAGATGTGGATAACTATGGTATTGATATTTGTGTAACAGGATCACAAAAATGTTTAGCTGCTCCTCCAGGATTAGCTGCAATTACTTTAAATGATGAAGCATGGAAAGTTATTGATAATACTGATTCTAACACATATTACTTAGATATGAAAAAATACAAAAAAAGTGGTGCTGGAACACCTCCTGAAACTCCATACACTCCCTCAGTTTCATTAATTTATGCTTTATTTGAAGCTTTAAAAATAATTAAAGAAGAAGGTCTAGAAAATAGAGTAGTTAGACATGAAACAGCAGCTGAAGCTTCAAGAAATGCTGTTAAAGCTCTTGGCCTTGAAATATTCCCTGATGAAAAAGTTTCATCTACAACTGTTACTGCAGTTAAAATGCCAGAAAACGTCACTGATGCAGAATTAAGAGGAACAATGAGAAATAAATATAAAGTAGAATTAGCTGGTGGACAAGACCATTTAAAAGGAAATATCTTTAGAATTGGACATATGGGTAACATATCTTATAAAGAACTAGCTATTACCTTTTCTGCACTTGGAATGACTTTAAAAGGGCTTGGGTTCGATATTGACATGGGTGCAGGAGTAGCTGCAGTTAATGAATCATATTTATGATTCATTTTATATATTATATGTTATAATACATTTATTAAATAATATTAATAATAATATAAAATCTCATTATTTCATTATTATTTCTAATTATTATTTATAGTATTATCTTTATTATTATTCTTATTATTATTTTTAGTAACTTATATTTTAGTATTTTATAGTGCTTTTTTAGTATTTTTATTTTTGTTTATTGTATTATCCTCTATTTTTAATTATTATTTTTAATTCTTTACTAAGTATTAAAACTTTATTATTTATAAAAAATCTTAGGTTTAATTTATAGTTATTATTAAAATTTAACAAGAGGAATATCTTCTTCTGCAATTAAAACCTCTAATAAATAAGGTTTATCTAATTTTAAATTTTTAATAGCTGATATTAACTCTTCAATAGAATTTACAGATTCAGCTTCAATTCCATAAGCATTAGCTAATTTTAAAAAATCAGGATTTTCTAAATCAACAGAATATCTTAAATCTTCATTATAAATAGTTTCCCATTGTCTAATTACACCTAATTGAGAATTGTTTAATACTATAATTAAAATAGGGAGTTTATTAGAAGAAATAGTAGCTAACTCCTGAACATTCATCTGAAAGCCGCCATCTCCATTAATAAGAATAACCTTATTATTAGGTTTAGATATTGATGCTCCACAAGCTGCAGGCAATCCATAACCCATAGGAGCCATAGCTCCTGAGAAAATAATCCTTTTATTATAAATTTCAGATATAAGATTAACCCATGTAGTGTGTGAACCTGCATCATTAACCAAAATATAATCCTTAAAATTATCTAAATTATCTAAATCATTAAAATATTCCATTACTAATTTAATAGCTACTTGTGGCTTTAAAGGGATTTCTTTGCTTTCTAAGCCATCAATATGAATTTTTTCATTATTTTGAAAAATATCAGCTACCCATGAATTATTAGACAAATTATTAAACGAACTTTTAGATGAATTATTAACTATGTTTGAATGATTAAAATGATTTAAAACTTTTTTTACATTTGCATGGATTTTTATATCTCCAAAAAGTACGTTTTGATCAATATTAACACTAATAACCTTGGTTTTAGCATTTTTAAAATCAAAATTACTGTTAATATGAGTTGTTCTTTCAGATATTTTAGAACCTAAAAATATTATTAAGTCAGCGCTTTTAAATGCAAAATTAGCCATTTTAGATCCTCTAATACCTACAAGGCCTAATTCAAGGCCATAATCATGTATCAAACCTTTTGAGTGATATGTATGAGCAATAGGAATTTTATTAATCTCTGAAAATTTTTTAAGCTCTTCAATAGAATCTGCCCAAAATATTCCGGCACCAGCAACAATCAATGGTCTTCTGGATTTTTTTATCTCTAATAATGCCTCATCTATTTTATTATAGTCACAATAATCATAGGATAAATCAGATGCTACTCGATAATCAGAGAAAAGATAATAATCAGAGGACAAATCTAAATTACAATCATTATCATCGATAGATTTATCTAAAAGAACGTTTTTTGGAAAATTAATGTGAATAGGACCTCTTGATTCATTATTAAGAATTTTTACAGCTTTTTTAATATTATTAATAGCTGATCTACCATTTTTAGGATTGAAAGTTTTAATAGTAATAGGTTTAAAAATAGCTTCAATATCAATATCTTGAAACTCATCATCATTTTCATGATTCAGAGAATTATCTCCAGTTATAACAAGCAGAGGAATAGAATCTTTAAAGGCAACTCCAACACCCATCACCATATTTAAGGCACCAGGACCTGCAGTAGAAATACAAACTCCAAAATTACCAGAAACTCTAGAATAAGCATCAGCAGCATGAACAGCACCTTGTTCATGTCTCATAAGAAAATGATCAATTTTAGAATTGTTTAAAGCACCATAAAATGGAATAATTTGTTCTCCAGGATGTCCAAAAATATGTTTAACACCTGAATTTTCAAGAATTTTAACAATACATTCCGCAGTATTCATTTGACACACTTATCCAAAATATTACTAAAAATGATAAAATATAAATAAAAAACATTAAATAAAATGTTAAATAAAAAATATTGAATAAAAAAGATTAGATAATGAAAAAATTGAATAAAAACAAAACAATATATAATTATAGATTTTATTCCTCTTGATAACTACCAGAATACTCTCCAGAACCATCAACTTTAAAAACAACACCTTGAGCTATCCTATCTCCTTTTTTAATTTTATAATCAAAATTTCCATGATTATAAACCATAAACATAAGAGTACCATAAAAACCAGGATCACCAACAGCAGTTTGAACTGAAACAAAACTACGAAGAAGAGTAGATCTAGGCAAATATAACATAGAATATCCTTTAGGAATCTTAATTTTCCGATCAATTGTAGCTAAATAAGCAGTATGTGGTTTAAGCGTATATACTGGTCCATCTATAGCTTCAATATCAGGTAGATTTTTTTCATTATCAATAAGAGAAGCAGCTGATTTTTGGATAAATACTTCATCAAGAGCTAAGTCAATTCCAGAAGGTTGTACTAATTTTTTAAAATCAGGAAATAATTTTATAAGTTCTTTTTCTCCTAACATTTTTAATCACATATATTTTTATAAGGTTATTTTTTATAAGGCTATTTAAAAATTTATATAAAAATAATTATGTACTTTAACAGATATAACTTTATATCATAAAATATTTAATAGCTATTAAAAATCAATCAAATCTAACAATAAAAAAAAAAAAAAATTAAGATGATTGTTAAATAAGGTTGTAAATAAAATTATTATAAAATTATTAATATTTAATAGAATTAATAGTAGCTATTTAATAAAATAAAAATAATGGAGATAAAAGAATGCCCGTAGTAATAGTAGAATCAAATAAATTAGATGTTGATAAAAAAAGAGAGTATGTTAAAAACTTAACAAAATTAACAGCTGAAACATATGGATTACCTGAAAACACAGTAACAATCATAATAAGAGAGAACAAAGCTGAAAATATAGGGGTAGCTGGAAGTTTATTAAGTGAGTTAGAGGAATAGGGATAATATAAAACTATTATCATCTATAATAAATAAATGAAAAACATTAATTTTCCCATAATTTTCTGTAGAATCCACTTCCTTCAAATTTTATTAGTCCTAAATCTCTCAAAAATTGAAGAGTTTGTCTAATTTTAGGTTTAGTATTTTGATTATTCGGATAAATTCTCTGAATTTCATTTTCAAATAAATAAATATCCTTTAATTCAAATATTTGGCCTTCAATTTGATTTAATTTTTCAAAAACTGTTTTTTTCCATCCAGATAACTTATCAACGATAAACTCTATATCTTCATTAAAAATATTATCTTCATTTTCACATGAAATCTCATATTTAGGAATATCAATTCTTTCAAAATTAGGGATATCCTTTAATATTTTTTGTATTTCGACTATATTATCCTGATTAATATTGCCTGATTGATCACTTTTACATAGCTGATCAAAATCGTTTGAAATTTGAGATATCGAATTTGGATCATTTATAAGAATACCATATTCATAATTTCTGTTTAATCCAGAGAATGTTAGATTTGCAGAAGTAATAATCGCATTAGAATTGTCAAAAACATAAAATTTAGCATGTAATGCAGAATGATTGAAAACTTGATGGTTATTGAACAAAATCTTATCTAAAGCAGAAATGTCAGAAACTTTTTTATAAAAATTTGCAATATTGAATTTCGTTAAAACATTTAAAGAAATATTACAATTTATATTATCATATATTTCATTAATTATACTTTCTTTTATGAAAGGAGAACATAATTTAATCTCATCAGTAGATTCTCGAACTAGATTCATGAAAAGATCAGCAATTGGATAATTCAAAACTTCCATAAAAACACCTTAGTTTAAAAGATTCCTAATAATAAAAATAAAAAATCAACTAAATATCTGATCTAACATCCAGTCGGGATCATATTCTTTTATATCATCATAGCCTTGACCTATTCCTAAAAATAGTATAGGTTTTCCAATAACATAGCCAATTGAAAGAGATGCTCCTCCTTTTGAATCTGCATCGGCTTTAGTTAGAATAACACCATCAATATCTATAGCATCATTAAATTTAGTAGCTTGTTCAACAGCATCATTACCAGTTAATGCATCTCCTACAAAAACAACAAGATCAGGTTTAGCTACCCTACGTATTTTTTTCATTTCATCCATAAGATTAGTATTTGTCTGCATTCTACCAGCAGTATCAATTAAAACTAGTTCTTTACCTTTTGCTTTTGCATGTTCAACTGCATCAAATGCTACAGCTGCAGGATCAGATCCTTTTTCATGTTTAATAAGCTTAACATTTAGTTTATCAGTATGATAATTTATTTGTTCAATAGCTCCAGCTCTAAAAGTATCAGAAGCAGCTACAACAGGAGTATAACCTTTTTTAATATAATAATTAGCTAATTTACCAATAGTAGTTGTTTTACCAGTTCCATTAATTCCAACAAACATAACAACAAGAGGTTCTCCCATTTTTTTCTTTTCTTCAATCATATCAGTCATTGATTTACCTTCAATATCAATAATTTTTGATACTGCATTTCGAAGAGCCTGATAAGTGTATTCATCAACATCACTGCTTCTTTTAATTTTTTGACCAATAAGGTCTTCTCTTACAGATTCAACAACAAAGTTAGCTACATCAATAGCTACATCGCTTTCAAGAAGAGAAAGTTCTAATTCCCATAAAATATCTTCTAAATCTTTTTCAGAAATAGTTTTCTCTCGAATAAAAGAAAAAATTCCAGACTTCTTTTTTTCATCATCCGATGTTTCTAAATCTGATGAAATATCAGTTTCAACAACCTTCTCATCAACAGGTTTATCACTTTTAGATATAACATCCGATCTATCAATTTTAATCTTATCATCAGATTTATCAGCTTTAGGCTTTTTAAATCTTAATTTTTCACTTATCTTTGAAAAAGTAGTTTCTTTATCCTCAATAACTTCAAATTCATCTTCAGAAGAGTTTAATTCACTTGAAATATCCTTTTCAGTTTTTTCATAATCATTTGATTTTTCATTATCTTTTTCATAATTAATCAGATCATCTTTATTTGTATCATGTTGATTAATCAAAGTAGATTCATCAACTTCATCAGCTTTTTCTTCTAATTTAACATTGTTTTCTTCTTCTGCTTCTTCAGAAACTTTTTTAGTTAATTTTCCAGAAGCTTCAGCGAATTTCTTTTTTATTGACTCAAACAAAATATTACCTTCCCTAATAAAGTATAATAAAATAATTTAATATTTATAAATGAATAGCATTAATTTAATATTTATAATAAATAACATTCTTTAAAACATGAAAATCATCAGAGGGATTTTCAATATGTAATATTAATTATAGTATTACTAATATTATATAATATTAATAATATTATATTGCATAAAATAATTAATAAACTTCAATATATAATCAATTTAATATATAATCAAATTTATGTTATTAGTATATAAAAATTTAACCATAAGATATAATTTATTTATATAATTACTTCCAATTATTAATTCTTTAATTATTATAATAAACTCAAAAATATCCCAAATGATTAAAGATATAGAATAATCCAATAAACAAAAATAAAAATACTAAAAAAGCACTATAAAATACTAAAATATAATACTAAAAATAATAATAAGAATAATAATAAAGATAATAATATAAATAATAATTAGAAATAATAATTAGAAATAATAATGAAATAATGAGAAAAACATTAGAAGAAAAATATAAAAATTAATATTAAATATAATATTGAGGTTGATATTATTATTAATAATATTAAATGTAATACTTAGAATAATATTAAAAATAATACTAAAAACAATATTGAAAATAATATTATAAATAATATTAAAAATAAAATGAAAAAGCTAATTAAAAAACTAATTTAAAAAATTTAAACCAGATAATTTAAGTATTAACAATAAAAAAAAAAAACTTAAAAGAGTATTATATCATTTATTGTGCATTGTTTCCTTGAACTTTTCTCATAAGCTCTTCAGCTTGAGGAGATAGTTGAGCTACAATCTGACTGATTTTTTGAAGATTATTTAGCATTTTATCAAGACTGTCATTTAACTCCTCTTTTTGAGAAGACAAAGTCTCTTTAGCATCTTCAACAGATTTTTTAATAGCTACACCTGCACCAATACTCATAATAATCTCATCAGTATTTTTAATTTCAGCATTCATGAAAGATCCTGCACCAACAGGCACTAGTGCTTCTAAAGAATTTTCTTCTTTAATATCTTCTAATGTTGATTCTAATGTTTCAACTTCCGCTAATGAAGCTTGTATAGCTTCAACTTGTTGTTGTAATACTTCAGCTTGATTTTTATATAAATTAAGCTCATTTACCATCTCATCTAATTTTTGCTGATCTTCCATAATTACACCTTAATAATGTTATATCATCCAATAAGGAAAAAATAAATATACTGAAATAAAAAATTTATAATAATGCTTTTACTAAAGGATCATTAACTTCATCAGCAGAAATCTCTTTAATTTCTTCAATTTCGATTTGATTTCTGTTTATTCCATGCTTACTACCAAACTCAGAGTAAATCTTTTCATAAATATTTTTTTCACTCATTGATTTTAATTCTTTAGTGAATACTTGAGTTTGATCACCCATTGTAAATCTACCTTGAATTCTATATATTTTTGTTTTCATACTACCACACTATAATAATTTGTAAATCTGTAATATTTGTAAGTCTGTAATGTAAATCCTAAATTAATGTAAATTTTAAATTTTTGATTATTAAATTATATTATTATTAAATTATACTATTAAAAACATAGCTAAAGAAGTTTAAATTCTAGAAAGAGTCTAAAAATCCTAAAGCTTCTTCGATACGAGCCATTTCAGGACCAGTACTATTTTCTGGAACAATTGCACCATAAGAATTAGCTACAGAACATGCTCCAACAAAATTTATTCCCTGACCAACAGTTCCAATATCACCTTTAACTTTAAAAACATTTTCAATGAATCTGAGTTCAGATTCAGATGTTTCTCTATGAACAAGAGCTCCTTTATTAGTAACATTAAGTAAAGAACCAATAATATTAAATCCTGCTATCTCTGATCGCTCTACACGAATATCTAGAGTTTCTTCAATAATATTAATTGATTTTTCAGAAATTAAGGGACTTATGATAGCCCCATTATCATTTGCTGCAATAATATTTCCAACAGCAGTATATTTATCAGGAATTTTAGCTACATTAAGTCCAACTTCTTCTAAAGCAAAAATTTCACTATCTAATGTATATGGAGATACTATAATACCATTAGAATTTCCACAAGACAATGCACCACACAAATTACTTCCAGATATTGTAGTTCTTACAACATCAATTTCTAATGCTTCTTTTATATGATTTTCCATTACTTCTGGAAAGTTAAAAGGAACAATAGCTAATTGATCAGTGACTGAAATATATACACCTAAGTTTGGATTTCCAGTTAAATTTATTCTTTTAAGCATTGTACCTTTCTCCACATCTAAACAAATATAATCTAATTTTTTATAATTTAAATCTTTTTTAAAATTACTAATTATTTATAATATTATTATATTATTGTATTAATTAAAATTATAATTATCTATTAAAATTATAATATTACTTATAATATAGTTAATTATAGTTATAATATAATTAGTCATAATATTAATTGTAATATTAATTATAACATTATTCAGCTAAAGTTGCTTCTACAACTCCATCATCATCTTTAACAGCTTTAACTTTTATTTTTGAAGGAATTTTCTGAATTCCTCTCTCCCAAATTTTTTCATTTACAGAAGCATCAATTTTGATTTCTTCTGATTTCATATGCTTTTGTAAGAATTCTTGAACTACCCTAATAGCTTTAGCTGCTCTTATAGTTCTTTGTACATTCTTAGCATCTCTAAGAGGTATTGTGTAAGTTCTTTCCATGATAACACCTATACTTTAAGATTATTCCTTCTCCAATGTCTTGGTTTAGGCCTATATTTTAATTGACGTTTAGTTTTCGCATAAGCCCATATTGGGACTCTTCTATTTTGTTTATTAGCTTTTGCTAGTCTTAGTTTTTTAGCTAATGGTTTATTTCTACTCATTTTTACACCATATGAACATAAATATATTTGAATATAAATATATGAATACTACCACAGTTAAGCATCATCACCACAGTAGAATTAATCTTAATTATACAGATTAAAATTATTATTGATTTATTAAATTATCATTAATTTTTGTATCATTAATGATATATAATTAATTGATATATTAATTTATACACTATTTTATATTATTAATTTACAATTTTTGAATTCTATTCAATCCAGTTACTCTTGTCTGAAAATGCTTTGGAAATAAATCAGCTGAATTAACGCCTTTTTCTTTATCAATTAAGCAACGTATTTCTACTTCATAATCAGAACTATTATCTCGATTACTTCCTTCTTGAGTAATATTAAATAATTTTGAAACTAAATAATCAATCGTTTTATAACCAAAACTATCTAAATTAATATATTGAATATTTTTCCTATCTTCTAAGCTTCTAATTTCATTTTTATCTAGCTTGGGAGTCCTATCATCTCTTCTTGTTCCATCAGCAATGATTGAAAATTTTTTTTTATTTGCTAAATCAGCTGATTTTTCAACTACAGCCTTATGAAGATAAGAAATCCCATTATTAGGGAAACCATCATTCAATATAATATCAACAGCATTATTTAATATTTTTTTATTTAAATTTAAAACATTATGTTTTATTTTAAGAGATTCAGCAGATTTTTGAGAAGGAACATAAGAATTATAAACTCCAAAATTTGCTGTTAGAAGTTCAACTTCTATTCCCATTTTTTTAAGGAGAATAGCCATTAAAGAACTGTCTTTCCCTCCACTAAATAAAACATAGGCTTTCATTGTAATGAATTTATAAATTATCTTCTGGTAATATTTATGTCTCTTTTTTGACCAGATAACTGCTTGAGAAGAACTTTAAGTTGCTCATCAGTAATTTTACCTTTCATTCTACCACTTTGAGCCAATTGAATAAGTTGAATCTCAATTTGATCTACAAATTCAGGCTTAGTTAATCTAAGGTTGGCCAATCTACTTCGAGCTTCTGGAGTCAAGATTTGCATCATTAATTGCCTTTTTTGTGCTTCCATTTCTTGTTGCATCTGTTGCTGTTGCATCTGTTGCTGTGCTTGCTGATTTTCATTAGCAGCAGCTTGCTGTTGCAACTCTTGCATCCTTTTACGGCGTAATTCATCAAGATCACTCATTTTCAGAACCTCCATTTTGTATTAAATTATAGTAGTATAAAAAATATAATTAATTATAGATAAGTTTTATAAGAAATTAATTTTATAAATAATTAATTTTATAAATGATTTATAGGATTTAGCTATATAATAATTCATTAAACAGAATTAAATTGATTGATAGGTAAATTAATAAACAATTATAGAATTAATAATAATGTATTGTTAATAAGGAATATTAATAAGGAATTATTAATAAAGAATTATTAGTACTTATCAAGTTCTGGAATATCTTTAATTACTTCACTAGAAGTTTTATCTAAGAAAGATTTACCTTCAGAAGTTACAATTCTTCCAGCATTTACTTTTTGAATATATCCAGCATCTTCAAGTTGGTGTAATGCTCCTCTTACAATAGCTCCACTACCTTTTCTAAAAGTTTCTGGAGTAACTCCTCTATCTTTTTTTCCACCATAAAAAGTTCTTAGACTATTAATTCCAACTGGACCATCCATGTAAACTCTTCTTAAAATAGAAGCACATCTTACATACCACCAATCGACATTTTCTGGTTTTCTTTCTTTATGAACACCAGTTTTTACTAAGCTAGTCCATTCTGGAGCAGCAATTTTATCATTATTCTCATTAAAATCTTTTGCAACTTTATTTATTAATAAATCAGCAGGTACATCATATACAGTAGTCATATTAATTCTCCTAATAAATTTTATAATTATTGAGAAACCAACTAATTAGAAAACAACTCATTGAAATATTAAGCACACACAAATAAATTCCACTGAATCTTAAACTCAAGGTTTCATTTTTAAAGTTTTAAGGTTTCTTTTTGTAAATTACAGCAACATTTCCTCTTAAATCAACAAGTTTAGATCTTGTTTTTTCAACAATTACTGCAAGATAATCTTCTTTTTGATTTGCTATATTTTTTGCAAATCTTAATTTAACAATTTCATTTGCTTTTAGCTGGCGTTTTATTTCTTCAATAACATTTTCATTTATTCCAGCTTTTCCAATGTTTATTGTCATAGAATTGAGAGCTCTATTCATCATTTCTTTTTTTGATAGTGTAATACTCAATTTTAGCTCTCCTTTTTTCTTTTTTCTCTTTTTTATAAGGTATTTTCATAATTTGATTACATTCGTGGCATTTAATATTTACTTCACCATTAAATAGTCTAACCGAAGAATTTTTAGAAGGATATAAAAATTTATAACAATTTTTACAATAATTACGTCTCCAGTTATCAGGAATTTTAGTATTATATTTTTTAGATATCTTACGAGCTAAGCTCACATATCTATGTGACCTATCAGGATTATTTGAAAATTCATTCTTTGCCATAGAAAATAGAATATTCATACGTTCACGAGCTATATCAAGCATCCACTTAGGTCTTCTTCCTCTTCGCAATATTAAACCCCATATAATTGTAAAACATGCAATTGAATAAAATAAAATATAGATTTATATTATTCAAGTAATTATAACATGATTTTGAATGTTTTAAAACGATACATTAAAAGTTAGTTTCAACTATTTAGGTAGTAGAAGAGTAATAATAATCTTTTGTATCTTCTATTTAAAAAGGCTTTCTATAGACTTTTATTCTATAATATTTTTATATATTTTAAAAATTACTAAGAATTATAAAATTCAGAATTATAAATATTATATGATTAAATATTTTATCAAATATGATTATTCATAATTACAATCGATATAATTCATATATCTATAATACAAGCGATTTATATTGCTCTATTTATAATTATAATTGATTATATAATTGTTTGATTATTTATAGCTATAATATATGTTAATTATAATATAATTGTTAATTTACTACATTAGTTTTTATTAGATTAGTTTATTATATTTGATTTTTTATATTTATTATGAATTCATTAGCTATAAAATAAATTCATTATTTAAATCTTGCAAATTTTATAAGTTTTATAAGTTTATACTATAAATTAAACAAAGTATTATTATAAATTATCATAAATTTATAATATTTAATTATTAATCAAAGTTGTTCTAAGTAAATAATCAATCAATAAAAATTATATGTTTTATACCTTAAAAAGATTACTATATTAATATTATTAATATTACAAATATTATTAATATTATTATTGTTAATATTACAAACATTTATAATAATATTGTTAATAATAATACTAATGATAATGCTAATAATAATAAAAATAATATTATTGTAAGTGATTATATCAGTATCCGCCTAATATCCACTTCATAAAATCAATACTCCCCACAGGAAAATCTTTTTTATTAAATATTATATCTTCAACAAACTTAAAAACTTCTTTAATAGATAAATCACTAGTGTCAATTTCATTAACTTTAGTTCCATATTTTTGATATGCTTCAACTGAACATACTCCTAATGCTTCAGCTTCTAAATTCTCATGAATCTTATATTCACTATAATTCCTTGATTTAAGTCTACTTTCTAAAATTTTTGGATTTAATCTAAGAACAATTATCTTATCAACATTTTCACAATTACATAGATGAGAAAGATGACCTTCAACAATAGATATTTTCAACTTAGAGTCATTAAGATCTTTTTCATTAAAGAAAGAATCTAAAACTTCATTAAGTTTCTTATCTAATTTTTGAACATTAACAATATTATAACCTTTATCAGAGTCAACACCATCAATCAAATTATTTTCAATGGCCAAATCATTTATTTTAACAATTTGAAAATTGTAATTTTTAGAAAATTTACTTTCCAATAAATTAGCTAATGTAGTCTTACCAGTACCTGGTGTTCCAGTGATAAAAATAATTTTATTATGGTTCTCTTTAATCTTTTCTTTATTTGAAGATTTCATTATTTTCATAGATATTTCCTATAATACTGTAATTCTCTAATAATATAATCCTATAGATATTTACTAATTAATGATCCTATATTAATGATATTTCTCATAATATATCTTATAAAACTAATTAGACAAAATTTAATTAATACCCGAATAAATAAAATACTTAAAACATATTAAGAATAAAGCTATTTAATAAATTAGTATTATTTTTTAAGAATTATTCTCAAAACATCTTTATCCTCTAAAATATGATCCGGTCCAATTTTTTGACCAGGAAACTTGACAGAATCCCCCCAAATCTTTGCATGGCGGAAATTTTTTACAAATTCCCTATGTAACTTTCCACAAACATCCAAAACAGTAGACCCTTTTTTAATTATAAGAGGTTCTTCAAAATCGGCCTTTTTACCTTGAGGTTTGAGATATACTCTTATCAAATTCAAATTTTCAAATATTTGATCTTTAAGATAATCAATATTGAATTTTTTATCAGCAGAAATTGGGATAAAGTTAGGAATAGTCTTTTTAAGCTCTTTTAAGTAGTTTTCATCTACAAGATCAACTTTATTTAAAAGAACAATTGCGGGAACATAGGATCTATTATTCTCTAAAGCATCAATGAATTGATCCATAGTTACATCACCCCTAATTAAAACATCTGCATTATGCATTCCATATTCATTTATAATAGACCTTATAGTAGCTTCATCAAGATGAGTTAATTCTTCTGTTGAAGAAACTTGAACCCCACCAAGTTTTTTTCTTCTAACAGTAACATCAGGTTTACTTTCATTTGGGCGGATTCCTATATCCCTTAATTCTCTTAAAATAATATCCAAATGTTGAGGATTAAAAACATCCAAAACTATTATAATCAAATCAGCAGTTCTTGCTACAGAAAGAATCTCTCTTCCTCTCCCTTTTCCACCAGAAGCCCCAGTTATAATTCCAGGAATATCAAAAATCTGAATTTTAGCTCCTCTATATTCCATAATACCTGGAACAATATCTAAGGTAGTAAATTGATAAGCTCCAACTTTTGACTCAGCATTAGTTAATTCATTAAGAAGAGTGGATTTTCCAACAGAAGGAAATCCAACTAAAACTGCTGTAGAATCACCACTTTTTTTTACATGAAACCCTTTACCTTTAGTTCCAGAACTTTTTCTTTGTAATGATTCTTCTTTTAATTTTGATATTTTAGCTTTAAGCTTACCAATATGATGAGAGGTAGCCTTATTATAAGGAGTTTTCTGAATTTCATCCTCAATTTTCTTTATTTTTTCATCAATATCCATAAAACTCACTAATATCCAATAATCTTTTTTTCAATGAATAATATTTCTAATAATTAATAATAAACTTTAGTGATAATAATAAATTTAATAATAATTAATAAGGTTAAATAATAGTCAATAATCTTAAATAATAGTTAATAAATTTAGACAATAACAATGAATCTAAGTAATAGTTAATAAACTTTAATAATAGCTGATAATATTAAATAATACTTAATAATCTTTATTAATAGTTAATTTCAATAAATCTAATATTCCATTAAATTAAAAAATAGTATATAACTAATTAAAAATTAAAATAATAAAATATATAAAATTAAGCATAGACCATTCATTATCATGGAATATGCTTAATATAAGCTAATATCACTTTTTCAAAATTTACACCTTGAAATAAGGGATTAACACTAATTTGAACTATTAGTAGACCCTGTTTCATTTCTTAAAGTATTATATCCACTAATTTTCCATAACGAGATTCCATCATCCATATGAACCATTTCAAAGGAATTCTGTCCAAATCCTCCAAGTATGAAAAGTTTTGTAAACATGGCATTTTCAAGTTCTTTACTCATAATAACAGAAGTATATGTTCCATTGTCACCCATTACAAGTAAAGTGTAATTTCCACTTTCATTAACAGTCTCATTCTGGACAAGCATATTATCTTCTATAATAACAAGCCTGTTAACTGTGAAAGGATTGAAAGTAGTATTATCCTGCGTTTTAACTGGAGTTCCATTTTCAAATACCGCAGCAGTAGTTGCATTAGTAGTATTATTATCAATACTCTTTGTAACTACAGTCTTAAATAAAATACCATTCTCTTCTAAATTAGTTATATTTGCTTGATATAAACCATTTCCAATATCTTCCAATTTTGCAGGTTGTTGAGCAATAAGATACTGATATCCAGTACTACTTTTAGAATCAAAGTCCCAATTTCCAAAGTAAGTCCACCAACCAGCTTTTTGTAACATATCCGAACTTGCAACAAATATAAGAGGAACAGGCTCATCAGGATGTGTTAAATTCACAACATTATCTGCTTGATCCGAAGTTAAATTATATGAATTAATCATCGTGGTTTTAGCTTCTTCTTTTGGTAATGTTAATGTATTTTCAAGAATTTCAACAGATTTTTGACTATTATTGCCCGTGTAATTATCCAATAGTTCAGTCGCTTTATCACCACTAAAAGCTAACATTTCAAATATAGCTGCTGAAAGTTCCGTATCATTTGTTGTCATTGCCTTACCTGTCCAAAATGCCCGTATACCCGTCTGAGAACCACCATCAAAAAGTGTTGGTCTTTCAGATGCTATTTCAAACAAGTAACCGAAATCCCACCAAGAAGCCAAAGTAGTATCATTAGTAGTATTTGCTTTAACCCATAGCATTGAATCCCACATCGGATCACTAGTACTTGGAACAACAGATTCTGAAACTTGATAAGCACCAAAAACAGTAGGCGAAACTATAGCAAACATTAATATAAGCATTACAGCTGTTTTAGCAAATTTAGAACTTTTAAATCCTTTAAAACCATAAATTAATAAAGCAGAAATTCCAATCAAAGCAAAAACTATGATTATTGGAATGATAAAAGCTAATGTAGAAGATATGTTAAATAAAGGATAGAATACACTAAATGTTTGGAATATAGGATAAACAATCAAAAATGTTCCTATTATTGCTATTGCCATCAGTTTACTTTTACTATCTATTTTATTTTTAATATATACAACTGCATATCCTACAAATAAACCAACACAAAGACCTAAAGGAATCATTAATACCATGATAAACCTGGAACCCTGCGTTACTGCAACTGCAGATAAAAATATCCATACAGAAAATAAAACTAAATAAAGCAATGTTTCACGTTTATTTCTATTAACATCTTCAATAGTTTTAATATCTGATAATGTAGATTCAATAAGAGAATCTCTACTTTTACTCTCTTTTAGTTTAGATGTAGCTTTACGTTGCCCTTTAGGAGGTTTTTTATTTACACCCCTTGCATTAAATGATCTAAGTTTCCATAATCTCTGTGCAAATAAAATTAATATGAAAAATGCGCCAAAAATAGCTACAATTCCACCTACACCATTTATTATGCCTCCAGAATTAGCTGAAAATGCACCAGATATTCCTCCAGTTAAAAGGCTTGGAATTTGGAGTTCTGCAACAGAAATAAAAACATTAGGATAAGCAGCCGCATTAGCTGCTGATTGAATTTGAGTTGCTCCAAGAAGATTCATAGGGGCTTGTATAATAGAATCGAATCCATTGGTTAAACCAAGTCCTATAAACCCGATAATTGCTATTAAAACAATGGAAAATATCTCTTTTTGATCCGTGAACCAAGATAATAAATTTGAATAATTCTTCCTTGGTTTAATTAGATCCAATTTTAGTATAAAACCTAATAATAAATACACAATCATGAATATAACTAACATGCCTATATAGAATACATATCCATCCCATGCTAATGAGAAAAGTACCATAGTAATGATAGTTAATAAAATATAAACTATTCTATAGGCCAATTTACTCGATCTTATACTTTCAATAAAGAATAGAACCAAAAACAAAGGTAAGACTACATTAAACATATCTGTATCAAAAAATCCTGCAAATGTATGAGCAAAATAATTTGGAGCTAAAGCTACTATTAAAGCTGCTGTTGCACCACCATAATTATTAGTTAGTCTTCTAACAATTATAAATGCAGGTATAGCTGCAAGAGGAGCCACTATTGCAGAAACAAAGAATGCTACTTCTTTTAAAGATACATCCGAAAATATATTAGAAATATAATACAAGAATGCAGTTACATAAACAATCATAGGTTTATATTCCGCACTTCTACCCTCAGGAGCATAAGAAAGAGTATCCCAAGGAGTACCGTTTTTAATTGTATCTCCCATATGTCCATATTCAAGGAAGTTTTCTGTCATACGTAAATTATAATATGAATCCATTTCAGTGAAGTAAGGGAGTCCGCTAGCGTCTTTGTAGTAAGATTGTTGATCAGCTGGAATAACTGATAAATCAGCTGCTTGAAATCGCAAAAATGCAACAAAACAGACGATTACCAGTATGATAGCTACTGACTTTAATATCGACATTATTTTACTTTTATCCATAAATATCATCCAATAAATGAATCAAATATTAATATGTTTATAAACATGATTATAAAGAGAATTATCATATTTATAAACAGATTTTTCAAATTTTCTAAATAACTATAAATTAAACAATCATAAATTAAATAATTATATTATTAAATAATTATAATCTAAATAATTAATAATTATTAAGACTAATAATCTCAAAAATCCAAGAATAATTTATATTAAGTTTTATAATCAATAAAATTGAAAATATATTCAATAATTGAAAATATACTCGATAATAATGAAATCATTGAGTATAATCTAATAAATATGATTCGAGATTAAAAATAATATCATAAAATAATATTGTATATAAATAGTTACATGATAAATATTGTAACGCCAACAATATTATTAGAAATATTATTAGAAATATTATTAATTGTCTAAATAACAATATTATCCTAGATATTTATAACTTTACCTTATTAAATTATACTATTTTCAAAGCTATTTTATGAAAAAATTATAATAAATTTAAAAATATTAAAAATAAGAAAAAAGATAATAACAGTTCAAGATGAAATGATTCAATGTGAAATAAACTCCAATATAATATTCAATATATAATAATTATATAATAATTATATAAAAATAAATTTTTTATAAATATATAAAAATGAATTATATAGATATGAATTATATATAGTATGAATTATGTATAGATATGTGAATTATGATAGATGAGTTATGTATAGATATATAAAATCTAATTATCATTTAATAATTAGCCCTCTTTATTTACTTTATCTTCTAAATCTTCTAATGAAGAAGTAAATTTACATTTTGGAAATCCACTACACCCAACAAATTCTCCATAACGCCCATGTCTCTTAAGAAGGTCATTTCCACAATCTGGACATTGACCAACAACTTCAGCTTCATTAATTTTAGAATGATCAACACCACATTTAGAATCTAAACATGCTCTTTTTCGAGATTTACCTCTTCCAAAAGAAATATTTGGAAGTCCACATTTTTCACATTTACTTTTTAAAACTTCTGCACCTTTTGGAAGTGAATATATTACATTACAATCAGGATAATTAGAACAACCAACAAATGAAGACTTAGTTTTTGGAGAGAATCTAACAACTAAATTACCTCCACAAGCGCATTTACCAACAATTCTACTTTCTTGATAAGCATTATAAAGCCCTTCACCAATTTTAAGATTGTTTTTATCAATATCATCCAATATAGTTAAGACTTCCTTTTTAGCATCCTCAATAACTTTATTTTTAGTTATCTTATCTGCCATTATGCCTTCAAGTTTCTTTTCAAGGTCTCTTGTAAGTTCTTCACTCGTAAGATTTTTACAATATTCCTGTAAATTAGAAATAATGTTCATACCGAGCTGATTAACCTCAATTTTTTTACCAGAAATATATTTTCTATCATATAGTTTTGCAATGATATCAGCTCTTGTAGCTTTCGTACCTAACTCTCTTTTTTCTAATTCTTTAATTAAAGAAGCCTCATTATACCTAGCAGGAGGTTTAGTCTCTTTTTCTTCAGATAATATTTCATTTACTTTAATATTATCTCCTTTTTTAAGAACTGGGAAAAAATCTTCTTCAATCTTACGGAAAGGATAATGACTTAACCAACCCATATATGAAACTCTTTTCCTTTTAAAGAAAAATTTCTCTTTATCAACACTAAGATCCACCCTTAATGTTTCTAGCTTAGAATTTTCAGCAAAAACACTAATAAATCTATAAACAATAAGTTCATAAATTTTAGCACTATCACTATCCAATTTTTTAGGAATTATACCCGTTGGATGGATAGCAGGGTGTGCTGCATCCGTTTTTTTACCTTCATTTGGTTTAGTTTTTTGAGGAAGAGAATCAATATGCTTTTTAAATACCTCATTTGCAGATAACTGACTGAATATTTTTTTAAACTCCAAACTTTCAGGTAATTTTTGAGAAGAAGTACGAGGATAAGAAGTATAACCTTCAGTATATAAATTCTGAGCAATAGTTTGAGTCTTTTTAGGACTAAAACCAAAAACAGTATGGGCTTCAGACTGCAAACCACCTAAATTAAATGGTATAGGTGGTTTTCTAATAGTTTCATTGATTTTCACTTTATCCACAGTTGAATCAGCCCCCTGACAGCTTTCAAATATTTTTTCAGCACGTTCTGGGTCAAAAATCTTACCTTCAACATGATCAGCTATAATATCTTCATCTTTATTTTTTTCATATTTATTTTCAAGTAATGCCTTAATCAACCAATAAGGCTCTGGAACAAATTTTTGAATTTCTTTTTCTCTATTAACTAATATAGACAATGTTGGAGTTTGTACTCTACCTGCTGAAAGTTGTAAATATCTATATTTGGCTTTTCTAACAGCAGTTGTTAAAGCTTTAGATATATTAACTCCAAAATAAAAATCAACAATATGTCTAGCTATACCCCCATTAACTTGATGAATATCTAATTCAATTTGATTATTATAAGCATCAATAAGATCTTTCTTTGTTAAGGTTGAAAATTTCATCCTAGATGTTATATCGATAGAGTTTTCGCCACATGCATATTTCAATGCATTGAAACCTATTAAAGTTCCTTCAATATCATAATCACAAGCATGAATATATTTATCTGCACCTTTACCTAATTTTTTTATAGCATAAACATAATCCTTAACATAATTTAAATTCTTCTGAGTTTCATATGATGGAACCCATTTTAAATCAAAATAAACCTTTTCTTTCTGATTTTTTGGAGTTAAAGAATATAAATGGCCTACAGCAGATATTATAGTAATTTTTTTATCATTTTCATCGATTTCCCAATAGTTAACTTTTCTACCATATTTCATTTTTTTTACATTAGAAGAAAGAGCTTGAGCTATCTTTTCAGCAGATTTTGGTTTCTCACAGATAATCACTTCATGCATTATATCACTTTATATTAATACTATAAATTATATTACCAATGTTAAATTGTTTACTTTGTCTATTTCATTACTTTTATATATAAATTATTATAAATCTTATGAAGTTTATTATAAGCCTTATGAATTATCTAATTTATAAATTTTATAAGTATCTATTTAAAAATATATACTTAGCTTTTATCTTAATTTTATACTTAATCATATAATTATACTTAACTTTATAAAATTTTTAAAATATCTCATTTTACAATAAATAATATATTTATTAATAACTAAATATTATAGTAATTCTTTTTTATAAATAATTCTTTTTTTATAAATATAATTTACATTAACTTTAATCAAAATATATAATTAATAAATTGTTTAATACTAATATATAAAATAGTATTATTTAAATTTTTTGTTAATGAATATTATAATAATATTTGATAAAAAAGTTTGATAAAGCTCAATAGGATAAAATAAATTAATAAAATAAATTTAAAAATAGAAAAGAAAAATAAAATATAGAATAAAAAATGAAATAAAAATAAAATTAATATAAAATTAAATATAAAATAAAAAATACTAGCTACTATAAAAAACAAGACAATTAGCGGTCTTTTTTATAAAATCCATAGAATTCACTACAATATGCACACATAGGATAATTATCATAATGATAATGACTATCATCATCTTTGTTAATATTAAATTCCTGATGACACATATAACAAATTTCTATTTTTTCATTATTATCAATTTGATTAGGAGATTCCGATACTGTCTTTTTATCCATTGTTTCACCAATAGCTAGATTAAATGACTAATCTTAGAATTAATATATATTCTAAAGACTATATGGACTAAATTTGGTAAATAGAAATAAAGGCTGAAAACATAAAGTTAATATTTTCAATACCTAAAAATCTCTATAAATCAATAAACTAGTAATTGACTTAACCTATATCGTGTTTTTGTAAAAGTAAAAGTTCTTCAGTAGTAAGCTTTTTACCATGCTTAAACTTCTCAAAGATATCTTCTGCTTTTTCTTTTTCTTCACGATTTTTCTTTGTACTAGCTTGTTTTTCAGATTTTCTTCTTTTAGACTTGTTAGTTCCAAGTTCTTTATTAATAACATGAATTTCGCTTAAAACAACTTTAAATTCTTCATGTTTAGCTGATGCAGATTTTCTAGCTTCAACAAACTTTTTATGAGCTTCATCTGCTTCTGTTCTAATATCATCAGTTTTTCTAAAGTAATTAAGCATATTTTCATGGAAGTCTTGAGCTTGAGTAGATAATTCAACAACTTTAGCATGATGATCTTCAGAAATCTTTTTAAGATTTTGAGCTTCATCCTTAATTTTTTCATCTTCTTGAATGTCCATTAGTTGTTTTCTCAAATCATTAGCATTTTTTACCAATTGATTTTCTTTTTTAATGTCTAAAACTCGAGTTTCAATAATTTTATCTATTTTTTTAATTTCATTCTCAAGTTTTAATCTGTCCCTTCTTCCAGAAGACCATTCCAGCTTTTTAAGCTCCTCATTGACATTATCACGTGATTTTTTAGCTTCTTCAACAGATTTATTAACTTCATTACGTTTATCTCTTAATTCAATAGCTAATTTAAGATTTTCTTTTAAGTCATCGTTAAGTTCATCACGTATTTTACGTTGTTCTTTAGCTATTTTATTGAATTCTTCTCTTTCATCAGCTATTTTAGCGATGATCTCTTCTCTTTCATCTTTTTGCTTTCTAACTCCTTCAGGAGTAGGAGCAAGATCAAAGTCTACTTCAGGAAGTGCATCTTTTTTAGACTTTTTAGGCTTAGTTTTTGGTTCTTTATCAGCTTCTTTAGAAGTTTTAACTTCCTCAGTAGCTTCCTCAGTAGCTTCCTCAGTAGCTTCAGAATTTAAATCAGTTATAATATTTAAAACTTCCTTTAAATCTTTTTCTTCTAAAATTATATCTGCAACTTCTTTAACTGCAGGTTTTGCATTAAATGCAATACCTACTTGTGCTATTTCCATCATGGAAATATCATTAGCACCATCACCAACAGCTATACATTCTTCAACAGAAATATCACTGCTTTCAATAATACTGTTAAGTACATCAGCTTTAGAACCTTCAACTAGAGGACCAGTAACTTCTCCAGTAAGTTTTCCATCTTTTTCCTCTAATTTATTAGTAAATAAATAATCTAAATTGAGTTTCTCTTTTAAAGGATCAGCAATCAAATCAAAACTGCCACTTATAACAGCTATTTCATAGCCCTTATCTTTCAAACCTTTGATAGCATCTTCTGCTCCTTCCATGAGCTTCATTTCATTAGCTAAATTTTTAATATCTTCTACTGAAGCTCCTTCTAAAAGTTTAACTCTTTCTTTTATAGATGTTTCGAAGTCTAAATCACCATTCATAGCTTTTTCGGTGATTTCTGCAATTTGTTCTTGAACGTCTACTAATTTCCCGATCTCATCTATCGCTTCACCATCAATAATAACATTATCTAAGTCAAATACTACAAGTTTAATCAATCATATCACCAATTATATTAAGTCCAACTCGCTAAGTCGATCGTATGCCCTCTCTACTCCCAGCTTAGCATCATCTTTAGTTTTGGCACCAGTACAAACTACTTTACCTGATCCAAATAATAATAAAACAACTTTAGGGTCTTGTAAACGGTAAACTAAACCTGGAAATTGCTCAGGTTCATATTCCGTATTTTCTAATTCTAGAGCTACTGCTTCTAGATTCAATGTTGCTTCCAAGTTGGCAGAAGCCACAATATTTTGAATTTTAATCTCAAATTCATGAGGGATATCTTTATCAACAGTCCTCATTAGATCAACAGTTTTATTTATAGCTAAAATAGAATCATCTATAGATTTAGCCCCAGTACAAACCAGTTTTCCTGAACTGAAAATAAGTGCAGCAGTTTTAGGTTCTTTTAGTTTAAAAACTAATCCTGGAAACTGTTCTCGATTAAAATCAACTCCTTCTAAAGCTTTGGAAACTTCAGTTAATTCTATATCCTTTCCAATGGCTGCAGAAGCTACAATGTTCTCTATTTTAATATCAACATCGGTCAAGTTAAGATTCCTCCCAATCAAATTTTAAAAAAAATAGTAATAATTTACTTTATCTATTTTTTAATTTATATACTATATAAACCTATTTAAAAATTTCAGAAATGAAAATTTTACAAGAATTATAACAAGAGTAATTATAACAAGAATTATATAATTATTATAATGATCGTAACTATTAAACATTTGAAAATTTTAATTTAAAAAATTTATAAATATTTTAAATAAATAACTAAATAAATTGCTTAAATGTATATTTTAAATAAATATTTTAAAAATTATCATTTTTTAGCTCACTTATAAAGTAATATAAAGCAATAATAATACTTTAATACATAGTATTTAGATAAAGTCAATAATAGTATAAAAATTATTCTTAAAAATATTACAAAAGGTTATTACATTAAAATCCATACTATCAATAAAGAGTAAATATAAAAATACTTAAATACTAGTATAAATAGCTTACTATATTTTTATAAGTTTAATATATATTTCATCATATAAATATTTTGTATAAATATTTTATAAAAAATTTGTATAAAAATTTGTATAAAAATTTGTATAAAAATTTGTATAAAAATTTGTATAAATTATAGAATTTAATAAAATAGGATTAGTTAAAAGGTGATAAAATGATTGAAGTTGAAGTTAAAGCAAAAATAAATGACTTTAATTCTATTAAAAAAGATTTATACACTATTGGAGCTTTAGAAAGCCATACTGAACACCAAGAAGATATTTATTTTAATAGTCCTATAAAAGATTTTGCAAAAAGCGATGAAGCACTAAGAATAAGGAAAGTTACAAGTAAAGATTCTGTTGAAACATTTATAACATATAAAGGACCTAAAATTGATGATAAAAGTAAAACCAGAAAAGAAGTTGAAGTGAAAATTGAAGACCCAGAAAAGGTAGCAGATATATTTGAATCATTGGAATTTGTTAAAACCTCAAAAGTTATTAAAAAAAGGACAATATATAACTTTGAACAATATATAATAAGCCTTGATGATGTTGTTGGTTTAGAACCTTACATGGAAATTGAAACTGATATTGAAGAAGGTAATGATTATAAAGCCGAAATAGATAAAATATTTGAATTATTTAAAAAATTAAATATATCTGAAGGATTTGAAAGAACTTCTTATCTAGAATTATTAGATATTAAAAGAGAAAAGAATTAAAATTAATATTACAACAAAAATGTGATGATAATAATTAGAAATAGTGGTAGATTGAATAAGAATTAAAAATAATAGATAAATAATAATATTATAATTAATAGTAGGTTGAATAATGCCTATTTTGGTATATATTGATAATGGTATTTCATTTAAATATAATGAAAATTGGATAAAAAAGTATAAATCTAATGATCCATTTTCTATTTTTGCTATGTATAATAATTTAAGTGAAAAAACAATTTTAGATATATCAAAAATTCCCATAAATTATAAAAATGGAAAAAATTATACAACTACTGATTATGAAGTATATACTAAACGATATATTATAAATACTTTTGACTCAGAGATTACAAAAACCAATAAAACAAAGATAGATGATATAGAGGCTTGTGATATTTGGGCTAAAAGAAGATTTAGAGATATGGAATTTGAAGAGAGATTTATTGGCTTTATAAAAAACCAATATATTTATCAAATTAAGTTATTAACTGATAAAGATTTAAACCTATTAATAGATGATATAGAAATAATATTGAATAGTTTTACTATTTTAAACAAATCATATAATCCTCCAAATAGATTTAACAATCTTGAAATTGAGGAAATATTAGAAAAATCAAAATTATCAGACCAAAAAGCGGTTATAAAAATATTGAAAAACTTACTAAAAATAATATTAATACTTTTAACAATTTTACTAATCTTTTTAATACTTGGAATATTTATAACTTAATAAATTATGTTTTATATCAAATACTTTTATAATAAATGTGTATTTTATTAATAAATTTATTATTAATAAATTATATCTACATATTTACTAGATTCAATAGAATTATCTATGAAAAAGAAAGATTAAACTATCAAAGAATAAATTATGAAAAAAGAAAGTTTAAAAAAGATATCTAATTTAAAAAAAGAATATCTAGCTCAAAAGATATCGTTTTCTTTGGAGGGGCAGGAGTATCAACTGAAAGTGGGATTCCAGATTTCAGAGGAGAAAAAGGAATTTATAACACTACGAAAAAATATGGAGAATCTCCTGAAACTATACTATCCCATGAATACTTTTTTTCAAATACAAGCTTATTTTATGAATATTATAAAGAAAATATAATCTATAAATATGCCCAACCTAATTATTCCCATATAGGAATTAATAAACTTGAGAAAGAAGGTAAAGTTAAAGCAATTATCACGCAAAACATAGATGGCCTTCACCAAAAAGCAGGAAGCAAAAATGTTTTAGAACTTCATGGAAATATCTTAAAAAATTATTGTGTGAACTGTAATGCCAAATACAATCTAAATTATATTATAGATTCTAAAGATGTCCCAATTTGCAAATATTGTAGAGAAATAATAAAACCTGATATATTTCTATACCAAGAACCCCTAAAAGAAGAAATTATTAATAAAGCTATTGAATTTATAATTAAAGCCGATCTACTAATTATTGGAGGAACATCTCTTGTTGTTTACCCTGCAGCAGGACTTGTCCAACATTTCAAAGGAAAAAATTTAGTTCTAATCAATAAAACAATGACATCATATGATAATTATGCTAATTTAGTAATAAATGAGCCTATAGGAGAAGTTTTTAAAAAAATAATATAAATGAATATAGAAGAATTTATATACCGAAAAAATAACTAAATTATGAGATAGCATTAGACATATATGAGATATAGAACATGAGAGAGATGTCAATTTATTAAAATATTTAAACAAACAAGACAATGAAACTACTTAAACAAATTATATAACAATTAAATCAATATTACAAAACCATATGATAATTAATCAATTATGAGGTTTTTCTAAATCAAATTCTATAGTTTCTTCAATAATTTCAATTTTATCAAGTTTATTATCAGATTTATAGACTAAAATTTCTACACCTTCAGCATATGCCTTAGAAAGAGTTTTACTAAAATCTATATCTGTTTCCCAATTAGGTTTAAAACTTTTACCATTGGGATGTTGGATTAAAAAGAAAACAACTGCCCTATGACCTTCTTTTTTTAGTTTTATTAATTTTTGAAGATGTTTTCGCCCCCTTTCAGTTGGAGCATCTGGAAATATAGCTATATTATTAGTAACTAATGTAACACCTTTTATTTCCACATAACAATCTCCATATTCATTAGCTAGATATATATCTATTCTTGAATTTTCAACTCTTTTTTCTCTTTCAACAATGTCATAGTTTGAAAGTTCCTTTATTTTACCATCTAAAATAGATTTATATACAATATCATTAGCTTGTTGAGAATAAATAGAAACAAGAGCCCCCTCATTTTCTACAAAATGCAGTGAATATTTCGTTTTCCTTTTTGGATTATTACTAGGCAATAAATAAACAGTTGCCCCTTGGACTAAAAGTTCTTTACATCTTCCAGTATTTGGAACATGAGCAATTTCTAAATTTCCATCAATTTCAACTTCTGCTATAAAACGATTCGGTCTAGATCTAAATACAGCTTTTATATAATCATTCATAATATTACTCATAATCAATATTATATTTATACTAGATATATTATTAAATATCACTAATATATATCACTAAACTAATATATCACCAATAATATGTATTATATTATAATAAACTTAAAATATATATGAAAATAAAGTGAAGGTAAATAGTGAAACTAAACTTATAGTGAAATTAAAGTCTAAAATAATATAAAGAATCAATATGAAGAAAATAATATATAATATACTATTTTAGAATCAATATATATTTTCCATCAATATACCTAAAAATTCGGATAAGTGACTTGCTAAAAAGCCATTACCATATTGTTCTTTAGCAAAATCTCCTGCTTTACCATTTAAATAAGTAGCTAAAGCACCTGCATCATAACTATTCAAACCTTGAGATAAAAGACTTGTAGCTATACCTGCTAAAGAATCACCAGTACCTCCAACAGTCATTCCAGAATTTCCAGTTCTATTAACTCTAAAATTAATTCCATTGAAAATTAAATCATACTTTCCTTTTAACACAACAGTGCCATTTATATTTCTTGTTATACTTTGTAAGACAGATAATTTTTCATTGAATTTATCAAAATCCTTATCAAAATTAGAAATATTAGATAAATTATTTAAATCATCTATATAATCATCAACATAATCATTGAAAAATGTTTTTAATTCCTTTAAATGAGGAGTAACAATTAAATTATCTTTATCTTTTATTAAAAGAGGATTGACTAATTTTAAAGCATCTGCATCAAGAACAATAGGAATATCTATTTTTTTAACCAAAATATTAAATAATTTTCCAGTTTCTTCATTTAATCCTGATCCAGGACCTATTAAAATCGCGTCAATATTATTTTTATCAATAATAGTCATTATTTCATCTAGATTATCCAAATTTAAATAATTTTTACTTCCATTACAATTATTTAAACCTTTAACAATTAAATCAGGTGATTTTTGTTTAATAGCTAAACTTGTAGACTCTGGAGTGGCAATATAAACTAAATCAGCACCACTAGACATAGCAGATAAACCAGCAATCGTTGGAGCCCCATGATAATCTTTGTTTCCTCCAACTATTAATATTCTTCCATTATTACCTTTATGAGAAGTATCATCCCTGTTTTTTAGCCTAATCAAGTCACCATTGCCAACAAATATTTCAGCTTCTATAGGAATTCCAATATCACAAATTACAAGCCCACCAACTGAAGATTCATTATTAAGACTAGCTTTTTTAACACCAGTTTTTACTTTATGAAATGTTATTGTATATTCTGGTTTTACAGCTATATCATTGATTTTGCCAGTTAATGGATTCATTCCAGAAGGAACATCGATAGATATTTTTAAAGCATTTGAATTATTTATTACTTCAATAGATTTTTTAACTTTTTTTCTCAAATCCCCTTTGATTCCAGTTCCTAAAATCCCATCTACAATAATATATTCACTAAAACTATCTGATTTAGCTAGTTCTATATTATCAATATCACTAGAATCATTTAATTCGATGATTTTTAACCTTGAAATGCAAGGAACCATATTTTCCAAAATTTCAAAGTTAATCTGAGCATCTATTGATTTAATATCTTTTGGAGAAGTAAGCATGAAAATTTCTACTTCAAAACCACGGTTCAGAAGATGTCTTGCAGCTACAAACCCATCACCTGCATTACCACCAGAACCTGTAAATATTGCTATTTTAACTGGTTTTGAAAATGTAAATGTAGATATCGTAGCTATCTCATCTGACAAACACTTACCTGCATTTTCCATTAAACATAACCTTGATAGACCTAAATCTTCACAATTTATATCTGTTACCATCATATCAATAGGATCCATTTTTAAATCTCCAATCTAAATAACATTTAAGCAAATTTATAATATCCTGAACAAATATCATAAAATATAGTCATAAGTTACTTTATAAAAAATATTAATTAATTCATAAACAATATAACTTTTATTAACACTATAATTATA
>NPID01000870.1_pt1 | contig 80319 bp, 66 predicted proteins | sample 8637491 | NCBI WGS metagenome assembly NPID01 (sample SAMN07420843, study PRJNA396082) | bioreactor metagenome | isolation source: sample BA6 brine-fed electro-methanogenic bioreactor BA | place: Japan: Kochi | collected 2016-06-14 | reverse complement strand
TTGTCTTTTGTCGCCCTAATATCTAACTCAATTCCATATCCTAGTTCAATAGCTTTACGAAAGGCTGCCATTGAATTTTCTGGAATTTGTTCATCGATGTTATGTAATCCTCGATGAGCAAATTTCACTTGATTTATGTTAAATGATCTTTTCTTACTTGCCTTTTTTGGTGCTATTAAATATAGCATTCCTACTATAAAAATCACTATCAAGGAAGCTAAGACAATTAAAAATATTTTGACAAACATAATTGTTATTCGTTTTCAGATGCTTGTTCTAGAGCTTCTTTCATTACCGGTTTAACATCACCATGTTTAATAAATATACTACAAATTGCAGCGAAAGCAAAGAAAGTAGCTGAATAATAAGCAACAGATCCATAACCGAAGTTTAAGGTTTCAATAAACACTGAAGCTAATGTAGGAGTTACGATTTGCGCTATAGTAGCCGCTATATAATAATAACCCATAAATCTTCCAGAGTCCCTATCTTTTGCTAGTTCTAATACCATTGGTCCAACATTAACTGCAACCATTGGGAAACCAATTGAGAAAATTACGAACCATAAATATAGCATACTTACAGTAGCTTCTGTCACAGTTGATAATCCTAGAAATGCAAAAGTAACTATGATAAGTCCAATTAATGAAGTCTTTTTTCTACCTATCTTTGTAGCTACAGCTGCAGCAGGGAAAGTAAAGAATAAAACTAATAATATTCGCACTAATAAAGGCGTTGTCCAACTAGCATCTTGCATTAAGAATTTTGTCAAATAGTTGGAGTAATGAGTTGAAAATGCGTTGTAACCCATATACATAAGAACAACAACACCAAGAATAGCGAGTAAACTCTTAAACTCAGGAGTAGATAACTTAGTAACAACCTTATCTTTAATAATTGTTTTTTCGTCCCCAATTCCAAGTTTTTCGATTTCCTTATGAACCTCTGCAACAGCTCTATTTTCTCTAAAGAGAATAAGATAAATTGCTGTAGAAATAATCATTGAAACAATCACAAAAGAAATCGTTGTAGATAATCCTCTAGTTAAAAGTGCTTTTCCTAAAAGTGCAAAAGTTACCCCAGCTAATCCGCCTAGAAGATTAAGCATAGCGTTTGCTTTCGTTCTTAATGGTCTAATGAAACAGTCAGCTGTTAAAGCAGTAGCGGGAGCTCTAAATAAACTCATACTAAAGACTGCAATCAACAATCCTACCAAAAAGAAAATAAATGCACCCGTACTCATCACTTCAAGAGAATACCTAAGTTGTAATCCGTCCGCAAGATTCATCGCAACTAAACCAAAAATTCCACCTAAAGTTCCCCAAAGAATAAGTGGAGTTCTCCTACCCATTTTCCCATTCATTTTATCCGAAATAGCTCCGAATAAAGGTAAAAATATCAATGCAACAACGTTATCAATTGACATGATAATACTATAACCCATTGTACTGATGTGAAAATGTCTTGTTAAAATTAGAGGGACAATGTAATCATAGGCTTGCCAGAATATTGTAATAGCAAAAAAAGGTAAACTTACAAGCGCAGCACGTCCCCAATTCATTTTGTACTTCTTCATAAATCAAATCTCTCCTTTATTTAAATTTTTATATTTAATACTAATACTAACTTACCATAATGAAAACGCTTTTTTTTGATTTGCACTTATATGAATAATTTTGCACTTAAAAATTTAAAGTTTCTAGGAAAACAAAATAAAATATGCTAAAATACACATAAGAATAATTGGAGGTAAAATATGTATTTTATTACAATCTGTGATGATTCCCAAAATGAAATCGACCAAATCCTCCTATTATTAGAAGATTTTTTTCCAAAGAAAACGATGATTTCCATTCAAACATTCAATTCTTCCACAAACTTATTAAAATCGATAGAATCCGGTAATATATCGGACATCTATTTATTGGATGTAATAATGCCTGAACTATCGGGCATCGACATTGGTAAAGTAATAAAAGATAAAAAGGAAGACGCTTGCATTATATACTTCACAAACTCAAAAGAATTTGCATTAAACGCTTTTGAACTCTACGCTCTACAATATCTTATCAAACCAGTAAAAAAAACAGCATTACATAATGCCCTTAACAAAGCGATAGATTTGATTGATAATAAAGATAAAGTATTTTTAGTCGAAACAAAAGATGGTCAAGTCTCTTTAAAACATAAAGATATTATTTATATTGAGTATATGAATCATGTAATGATTTTCTATACTATTAACAAAGTAATAGTAAGTAAGCATATTCGTGTTTCTTTCAATTCTGCTTTGTCTTCCTTGTTGCTTGATAGTTCTTTTGTTCAAACACATAGAGCTTATATTATTAATTTAAAGCATGTCAAAAAAATGAAGAAACGGCTTTTTATTATGTCTAAAGCCTATGAAATTCCAATATCAAAAAACTACTTAGAGACATCAATCAATCAATATCTCAATTACATGTTCGGAGAGGATTATCCTAATGCTTAGTCCCGTAATATTCAGACTTTTTATATCCCAAGCGTTTCTTTGTTTTTTATTTATCTCAATAACCCCTTTAAAAGCACCTGTTAAAAAGAACACAATAATTATCATTATTGGTGCTTTTTTAATAACTTTACTCAATGCTATCATTATTGTCTACATCGGTCTAACAGAATTTTACGTTCGATTTTACTTTTTGACTTTGATATTACCATATTTTGTTTTACTATCATACTTTGCAGTCTATAAAGGGACAAAGCTCTTGTTTGGGTTCCTCACTTGTGAAGTTTTCGGAAATGTAGCGATTGTGAATGGCTTATTGTTTTCTCACATTTTTTATGGAGAGGATAACGCGCTTTTAGATGGAATTGTCCGAGCAGTTACTTTTTTGTTGTTAATTCCTATTTTTATCAAATATGTCAAACCAAAATTTATCGAAATGGCCGAAAGCTTAGATAAAGGCTGGTGGATTCTGTGTTTAGTTCTAATTGTTTCTTATGTATTAACTTACTATATTGGTTTTGTTCCCGAAAGTCTACTATCCCGCCCAGAGTATTTCTTACATATGTATTTAAAAATTCTTTTATCAGGAATCATCTATGTAGTTATTTTTAAGTTCTTCTTAGAAATCCAATCTAAATTCCGTTCCGAAAGAGATAAACAACTTCTAGAAAACCAAGTATATGCTATCGCAAATCAAACAGAAACAATTTATTTAACTCAAGAGAAGATTAGAATTCTACAACATGATATGCGTCATCAATTGAGAATAATTAACGAACATATTGTTAACGGTGATTTAGACGAAGCAAAAACCTTTTTAGAAGCTTGTCAAACCGGTTTGAATAAAACCCAAACCAAAGTTTTCTGTCAGAATATTGCTATCAATGCTACTCTGAGTTACTATTTTGATTATGCTGAAAGAAACGGTATCAACGTTTCTTCAAAGGCTGATATTCCAAACCAAATGAACATTAATTACTCCGAACTGGCTGTTGTTTATGCTAATGGGTTGGAAAATGCGATCAATGCTTGTTTAAAAGAACCTGAAACAAAAAACACCTTTATTGATTTAAAGAGCCGTTACTCTAATGATCAAATCATGATTGAAATAAAAAACACTTGCTCAACTCCAGTTAAATTTAACAGCAAGAATATCCCAATCACTTATTCGCAAGGACATGGAGTAGGAATTATGAGTATTCTAGCCTTTGCAAAAAAATATGATTCAATCATTGAGTTTTTTCAAATAGACCAGGTATTCTATTTTAGATTAATTATCAACCTTGATGAAAAAAAAGTTTCCGATTAAGGAAACTTTTTTTATATTATTTACTTGTTAATAAACTGTAAAGTTCAGAAACATTGTCTAATATCAAGGTAGGTTGTTTTGCAACTCCATCAAGATTATCTATTTTGGTTTCACCACTTAGCACTAATAGAGTGTCTATTCCAGCGTTATGTCCACATGCTATATCAGTATATAACCTGTCTCCTACAAGAATTGTTTCTTTTTGATGAAATTTGGTCTTATCTAGAATCATATCTACAATTAATCTTTTCGGTTTGCCAATTACTACCGGAGTTCGATTAGTAGCGTATTCTAGCATCTTAGCAAAAGCACCACAGTCTGGTACAAAACCGAACTCAACTGGACAAACCAAATCAGGATGAGTCGCGATATAAGTCTTACCTTCAGTTAATAATTTAGAAGCGATTTCTAGTTTATGATAATCTAGTTCTGTATCATAAGCCAAGATAACTCCTTCAACATTATTGCTATTACTTGTTGTAACTAAAAGGCCAGCTTCTTGCATTTCTTGAACCATCGATTTAGTACCAACAACATAAAACAAAGTCTTTGGGTAGTTACTCTTAATATACTCAATTGTAGCTTGCGTTGAGGTTGCTACATTAGTTATATCACATTTTATTCCCAGAGCATTTAGTTTTTTAACATAGTCATTACTTGATCTTGACGAGTTATTCGTTAAAAAAACATACTTTCCATTAATATTCTTAATATGCTCTAATAACTCTAAAGCCTTAGGAAATAAAACTCCATCTAAATATATGGTTCCATCCAAATCAAAGATAAATAGTTTCTTTTGCTTTAATAATAATTTGTCGTTTGAATTTATCATAATCATACCTCTTTAGGTTATTTTTATAACTATATTTTATAAAGATTATAACATTGATAAAGTAATTATCAAATATTGTTTTCAAAAAAAAGATGTTGGCACTTTGGCGCTAACATCTTATTTGTCTGTATTTTTATATTTTCTTTTTCTTCTAATTAATAAAGTTATTCCTAGAACCATCATTAAGAAACTTAAATATTGTGATGGACTTGGAAACACATTATATTCAGTGGTGATAAACCCAAATAAAGAACCTCTATCATCACCTCTAATAAACTCTATCAATAATCTCCATGTACCATACCCAACTAAATATACTTCTAATTCGATTTTTCTAAAAGTCTTAATCTTATTTAAACCAAAAAATAAAATAAATAAGAAAGCTGATTCAAAAAGCTGAGTAGGATAGATTGCAATGTCTGGATAAGCATCATGAGCATGCCCGTGAGGAAAAATAACTCCGAGAAAAGACTCAGTAGGGATTCCGAAACAACATCCAGCAAAGAAGCAACCTATTCTACCAAAAGCATGAGCTAAAACCACTCCAGTTATTAGTGTATTAAGAATCTTTTTAACATCTTTATTATCTTCTTTAAAGAAAAGCTTTAGTAAGACTAAAAACCCTAAAATACCCCCTATTAGACCTCCGATAAATGTTACTGAGCCAAAGGTTAATTCTCCAGTCTTAATTGAATGAAAAACTCCATCAACTATATAAGATGAAGCAAGAGCGATTAAAAGACTTGCGACTATCAATACTAATAATCTATTTGTTTGTTTTCTGGTATAGCCATCATTCTTTTCAAATCTCTTCGCTACATAAACTAGCATAAAGAAAACACCAATTATAATCATTAAATCATACATTGGTATTGTGTACTTAAATACTTCAGGCAAGAGAAACGGATACATTTAATCAACTCCTTAAAAAATATTATACCATATTATTAAAAACACCAAACAAGAAAATTTGTTGGTGCTGAAATCTTAAAAGATTAATTGGTTGGAATCCATCTTTAATTTACTAGCTGCTGCTTCATCGACCATAATAGTTATATCAGGATGAAGTTGTAGGATTGAAGCTGGAACATCATCTGTTACTTCGCCATAGACCATCTTAAATACAGCTTCTGCCTTAGATTCACCGGAAGCGATTAATAAAATCTTCTTGGAATACATAATGTTTCTAATACCCATTGTAATTGCCAACTTTGGCACCTCATCTAAAGAGTTAAAGAAACGAGAATTATCAATTCTGGTCTGTTCATCTAGTTTTACAATAAAGGTTTGACTTCCTAATTGACTTCCTGGTTCATTAAAACCAATATGAGCGTTTTTTCCGATTCCAAGAATTTGAAGATCTCTTTGATTTCCAAACATTTTTTTATTATACTGTTCTGCTAACTCTTCAACGTTATTCTCATCATTAGAAGGAATGTTGATGTTCTCAGGCAAAATATCAATATGATCAAATAAGTATTGATGCATAAAAGAATAATAGCTTTGAGGATGATTCTTGTCGATTCCCACATATTCATCTAAATTAAAGGTTTTTACTTCTTTAAAAGAGATTATCTCATTCTCATAAGCTTTTATTAAGTTTTTATATAAGCCAATTGGTGAAGTGCCTGTAGCTAAACCTAAAATCATATTTGGTTTTTTAATGATTTCCCTTATCACAAAGTTGGCAGCTGCTTTAGATACTTCATCATAATCTTTATATTTATATACTCTCATAATTTCTACCTCTATTGTTTAAATATTTTTTAAACTTTCCCTAATATTTCCGTTATATTCAGCTAAAATTTCCTCAATTTCATTTTTATCATCTATCTGTGAAAGAATAGCAAAAATTGCGTGCTTAACTGAGTGGTATCTTTCTAAATAATCTTCAGCAACTTCAAGAGTAACTCCTGTTACTTCCATAACAATGGTTTTAGCTCTGGAAACCAATTTGTTATTAGACATTTGCACATCAATCATTAAATTCTCATAAACCTTACCTAATTTAACCATAGAAGCTGTTGTGATCATATTTAAAATTAGTTTTTGTGCTGTTCCAGATTTCATTCTTGTTGAGCCTGTTAATGGTTCTGCTCCAGTTATAGCTTCGATTGGATGTTGTGCAATTTTAGCGATTTCCGAGTCATGGCTTGTTGTGATGCAAGCAGATTTAGCTCCTACTTTGTTTGCATACTCAATTGCGCCAATTGCATAAGGCGTTCTACCGCTAGCCGCAATCCCTACCACGACGTCATTTTCACAAAGCTTAAATGCTTTAAGAGTTTTTTCAGCTGCTTCTTTAGAATCTTCAGCTCCTTCAATCGCATGTCTCAAAGCTTCATCTCCACCGGCGATAATACCAATTACCATTGAATCATCTACACCGAAAGTTGGCGGCACTTCACTAGCATCTAAAACACCCAACCGTCCACTAGTTCCTGCACCAACATAGAACAATCTTCCACCTTTTCTGAAAGAATCAGTTACCACATCAACAACCTCAGCTATTTGATCAATAGCTGATTCTACTGCTAGTGGAACTAATTTGTCTTCATCATTAATCATTCTTAACATTTCGCAAGTTGAAACGATATCAATATTTTTTGTACTATCATTTCTTCTTTCTGTTGTGATTTTACTAATATCAACCATAATCTCTACCTCTTTAATAATTGACGTTTAGCCAGGTAATAAGCTCCTAAAACTGGCTCTGTTGTTGATGCATCTAAAGTATAACTAATATTGTAATTATTTAATTCACTCACTAAAGCATCTTTTACATAAGGTGCATTAAGTAAAAATCCACCTTTAATACCGATAATTACTTCTCTTGGTGCATTCATTGCTTGATATGCTTTTAGAGCTTGTCTTGCAAGAAGTCTTCCTTCATTTTCAAATAGATTTATCGCTTCAACATCTTTGTTTAAAGCATATTCAGCTATAAACTCTGATAATTTTGCGATTTCTGTTTTCTTATTATTATAGACAAAAGTTTTAATTTCCGAATAACTCTCCGCGCCAATTTCTTTAAGGATGTTATGGGTTAAAGGAGTTATTTCTTTTTGTTCTTCATATTGATTGATGATATTTTTTAAAGCAGTAATTGCAAGATGATACCCAGATCCTTCATCTCCTAATAGATGACCAAATCCCCCTATCAACTTAACTTCTCCTGCAACTTCGTACATAACCGCGCTTCCAGTCCCACCTAAAACCATAATAACGTGCATTTCACTGGTTTTTTTAACAGAATAAAGAGCTATTTCAGCGTCAGTAACCAAACTTACTTCACAGTGATATTTCTTAATCAAATCATTTTTTAAATCTGCTTTTCTGGTAAAGTTTGAATATCCAGCAATACCGATTTGAATCATTGATAAATCTACTAAATCGATATCTTTTGTCAACTTGTCCAATACTTTCTGTAAATGCTCAATAGTTTCTTTTTCGTTGACACTGAAATTCGCAAAACCAGATATTGATCGCTTTATCTCTTCACCTTGCAAACTATAGAGTACCCCTAAAGTTTTTGTGCCGCCACCATCTACTCCTATGATATACTTGCTCATAATTTGACCGGACATACTCCTTTAGGAGTAAAGCCTTTCTTTAGATACTCGATTAAAACTTTTATTGAATTAGGAGTATACTCGTACATTAATATTAAGTTTTTAATATCTTTAACAAAATAACTATCATAAGGGTTTCTCATTGCGATTACATGTAAATCTACTAAATCGTTTAATTTCTTAATCAGTTCTTGTTGGAATGTATAAATATTTGCATTATAAGAACAAAATACAACTTGCTCATATTTAATCGCTTTTTCTACTAATGCATCTATATCTTCTTTAGATAGAGCAACCGTTGTTGAAATAGTATCAATCATCGGTAAAGCTTTATTGACTGATTTGATTATGCTATAACTACCATTATCTTCATCAGCAATGGTTGTTGATACTGGTTCAGATGCAATCAATAAGCTTTTCTTCTTAAGATCAAATAAATTACCCTTAACCAATGTTAATGCATCCCTTACAACTGATAAAGTAAAGTCTTTTGAAGCTGGATTTTCTACTATTTCTTTCACATCTTGGTATAATTTAAATGTGTTTAAATGAATGTTTGCCTTCTTGTAAGCTAAAATCCTTTTAACTCTATCATCCAATATATCCATTGTCAGTTCATTGGTCATAACCTGATGTTTAAGATACTCCAATGCTTCTATCTGTAACTCTGATGAATGAGAGATACAAACTAAATCAGCTCCAGCATTTACTGCCATAAAAGCTCCTTTTTTAGTTGTATAATATGTCTGTATCGCCTTCATTTGCATACAGTCAGTGATAATTAAACCAGAAAAACCAAGTTTTTCTCTTAGTAATCCTGTTAAACATTTTTTTGATAGTGTTGTCGGTAATCCTGCTTCAGTTATTGCGGGAAAGTTTATATGAGAACTCATAATCGCCTTAACACCAGCATTTATCGCTGAAACAAATGGAACTAGTTCAAGCTTTTCTAAACTAGCAAAATCTATATCAATTTTTGGTAAATCCAAATGTGAATCTACTGAAGTGTCCCCATGACCAGGAAAATGTTTTGCCGTAGCTATGACATTTTCTTGTAAACCTTTAATATTCTCTACTCCATAACTACTAACTAGATTAACATCGTCACTAAAACTTCTAACCCCAATAACTGGGTTATGTGGATTGTTATTGACATCTAAGCTTGGAGCTAGATTCATATTTATTCCTAGTGCAGCTAATTCTCTACCCATGATTTTACCTGATAAGTAACTATTCTTTAAATTGTTGCTAGCTGTCAAGGTCATAGCTCCCGGAAAATATGTAGCCCCATTTTTTATTCTAGTAACCATTCCTCCTTCTTGATCAATACAGATAAATAAAGGAAGATTATAGGTTTCTAATGCTAGTTTTTGTAGGTTTTGGTTTAGTTTAAATACTTGTTCTGGCGACTTTATATTCCTTGCAAAAAGGATTACATTGCCAGCTTTATATTTCTTTATAAGCTCAATTGCGTGTTCATTTACTTCTAAGGCATCAAAACCAAATACTATTAACTGTCCAATTTTCTCTTCTAAAGATAATCGTTCAATATTATAATCAATCATATAGGTGATACCTCCTCTTCATCAATTTAAAACTCTCTGAATCTTTATTAAATATTTCTTTTATTTCTTCAATTGAGTATGTATTTTCTCTAATAAATGAATCCCCTACTAATAGATCAATAAAAGGATGTCCACCTTTGGTATATGGTGGTAAGAAATCAAACTCAATATGTCTTTTTCTGATTAGATCTAATAGGATGAACCCAGTTATAACCGGTTTAAAAGCTAATATGTCAGTTATAAAGAGTTCTATTCCTTTACAAAGATTGTTTTGATGTTTAGAAAACGTTGGAGTAAAATATAACTTTCTAAACTTTACACCAGGTATTTCTTGTTTTTCTATTTCTTTAAGTAACCAATCAACATCTATAAAAGGACTACCAATTATATGAAATGGTCTAGTCGTTCCTCTACCCTCAGAAATATTAGTGCCTTCAAAGATGCAAGTTGCTAGATACGCATAACATGTTTCTTTAGTCGGTATATTAGGAGAAGGAAATATATATTTAAGTCCCGTCTTTTCATAATCCATTTCACGATGATAATTTTCCATCTTGATCACTCTTAAATCCGCATTAATCTCAAACTCTTCATTGAATAACTTCGCTAATTCACCAATGGTCAAGCCATATCTTTGTGGTAGCGAATAATATCCTACAAAAGAACGAAATTTAATATCGAGAATATTTCCCTCTACTTCCGAAGCGTTAACCGGATTTGGACGATCAAAGATCACAAAGGTTTTTCCATACTCCTTACAAGCCATTAAAGCGTAAGCCATGGTGTATAAAAACGTATAAAACCTCGCACCGACATCTTGTATATCAAAAGCTAATACATCAATTTGCTCCATCATTTCTTTAGATGGTTTTTTTGTTTTTCCATATAAAGAATAGACCTTAACACCAGTTAAATCATCAATATAATCATCCGCTTTAACACCGGCTTGTAAATCACCCCTTACTCCATGTTCAGGTGAAAACAAAGCAACTAAGTCGGTTTCTTCATATAAGATATCAATTGTTGATTTCAATTCTGAATTTACACCGGTAGGGTTGGTGATTAATCCAACCCGTTTACCAGTAAATATAAAACGATACTTATCAATGAGATCAATTCCAGTCTTAACCATTTACTTCACCTAACTTTTCTAAATACCTAATTGCTTTTCTAGTTACTAAAGCAGCTAAGACACTTGGTATACTTAAACCCATAAAGATAAAAAATAATGGAGAAATCGTTGAAGCAAATAAAATCATCATAAAAGGTATTAAAGCAATTACAACTAATAAAAGCGTAATAAAATAAAACTTGCCTGCTAAAAAGAATGATAATTTAAACAAATTGACAAACTTTATTCTTGGCTTCACCTTAATAACTACAATGGAATAGAAGGTTGTTGCTGTCCACATAGCAATTAAGGCTAAAGAGATATAATAACCCACCAAATAAAAACTACTTGAGCTTTCTGCTAAACTAAGGTCATAATAACGAATATTTAAATAAGCTAAGCCAAAAACCAAAACAATGATTAAACCTAAAAGAATCTTTCTTCCTAAAGCTTCTTTAAAATACATAAAGTAATCTTTAAACAACTTTGGATTTTTCTTGTTAGTATAATCACTAAACATGCTGTAACCAGCTGAAATAGCAGGATAGATTGTAACTATTGCCAAACTGAAAAATATCATCATAATATTAAGCATAATAAGCCGAATAATCCAGTCTGCTATTTCATTGATTTTTGAATTCACTATTTTTTCAAACATTTAAATCTCCTCTAGCCAACAATACCAGTTCTTTCTATTGATTCTACAAATTGTTTTTGAACAAATAAATACATAATTAATAATGGTAACATCATCAATAAAGCCGAAACATTACTAATTAAAGCTAAGAAAAGTGGATTTTCCCAAACATTTTGACCAATAAGATCAAGACCTCCAGTATAGAATAATGCTTGATACATCCCTTCAGCCGCGTTAATCAACTGCATAGTAAGTAATGGGAAAGCTTCTGTTGAAACATCAAATATTGCAACATAATAAGCATCATTCCATTGCCATACAAAAGCGAATAACCCCACAGTTACTAAAGCTCCTCTAGCATTTGGTAACATAATGTTCCAAAATGTTCTAAAAACACTTGCACCATCTAATTGTGCTGATTCTTCTAATTCTTTTGGTAAGCCTCTAAAGAATTGTCTAAAGATATAGATAAAGATACCTGATCTAATACCCATTCCTAAACCACTCATCAAATAGATACTTACTTCTTTTCCTATCAAACCAGCATCTCTAAAGTATAAGAATTGTGCTAATGATAAAGCTTGTGGAGGCGTAACAATTGTAATAATCACAAACACAAACAATAGATTACTACCTCTAAATCTTAATCTACTAAAAGCATAACCTGCTAAAGCAGTTGAGAAAATCTGTAAGAACATTGATATAAAACTAAGTTTAATTGTATTAACCAAAGCTTTCCAATAATCCAAAACCACAACGGAAATCTTTAAATTCATCAAAGACCAATTTTCAGGAATCCAAATAACTGCTGGATTATTAACATCAGAAGGTGCTCTTAATGCCATCGATATTTGTTGAATAATTGGGAATAAGATGACAAAACACAAACCGAATAAAAGAGTGGTTCTTAATAGTTTTGAAAAAACATCACTGATATTTCTTTTCCATACAAGTTTGGTTCTAGGTTGCTTAAAATAATGTTTTACTTTTTCTATAAATAATTTAAAACGATCTACTAAAACACTAATCTTCATAATGAGAACCTCCAATCTTAAAGGCTTTCGCGAACACCGCTAAGACCAGAAGTATTACCACTATTGTACTAACATAAATCCAAGCCATAGCCGCACTTTCACCCCATCGAGTAGATTTACCTAATTCTTGAGAGATAATTCCACTAACCGAAGATGTTAAGAAGGTATCAACTAAAGCGTATACTGTAACGGTAATAATATGCGGACTAACATTTGGTAAGGTAATTAACCAGAATGTTTCATATCCGGTAGCACCTTCAATTTTTGCTGCCTCATAAAGATGCTTTGGCACGGACTGAATGGATGCTAAAAATAATAGAATCGGTACTCCAGCCAATGACAAGATTGCATAAATCCGATCAATTAAACCAACTATGAAGTTAATTAACCAAGGCATCATTCCTGATTGAACTAAGTAAAATTCTAAATCGAAAATTTGATTTATTCCTTGTTCTTCTAATAAAGCTGCTATTGCGTCTCCCCCACCTAAGGCAGTGGTTACAGCTGCACTATTAAGAATTACCGGGATAAAGAATATCGCCCTAACAAAGGCTCTACCTTTAAACTTCATATTTAACATAACTGCTATAAACAAACTAAATATTAATAAGACAGGAATATTGATAATTGCATCTAAAGTTGTGTTAACCAACTCAACTCTAAAGCTGGTGCTTGAAGTAACATGCTGATTAAAGGCGTAAATATAATTGTTAAATCCAGCGAATGTTGATACTATCCCATCAGGAGTTGGCTCCAAGGTGAAGAAACTAAAATAAAGACTTCTAAAGAAAGGAATTAAAAAGAATATTAATAACCCTAATACCCAAGGTGTCAGAAAGATTATTGCCCAGATTAGTTTTTCCCTTCGGTAACCTTTTAGACCATGATTTTTAGGGGCTTTAATTGTTTTTTGAACTAAATCAGCCATTTATTCCACCCCTATCACTAAATAATCCATTGCTGGAACATTGTACCCTAGTACATTTACAGCTGGAGTCAAGTTATAATTTATTAGTATCTCTAGGCCATGCGAATAAGTAACTAAAAAGACATTACTAGCTACTCTTTCATGACCAACTAAGTAACCATTATGAACTCCTATTTCATCTAACTCTTTCACTTGTTCTTCAATCCGATCAAGCCAATTAGTGTATTCTGTTGAAAAATAATAGTTAAACTTAGTATCTTTTAATTCAGTAGATTTATCATAAGAAACTGTGTACTTAATATTAGAACCTGATTCTATCGTTTTTAAGAAATTATATTGAACTGTTCTTTCGTTTGCTAAATTAAGACTTACCGTTGTATAATCCACCTTTCCAGATAGAACTAGTTGTAATAAAGGAATTTGATAATCCAATATTGCATAAAGCGTTGTTTCTAATGGTAAATCCGTAATAAAATCACTGTACGGAAAGGCAAAGCCTAAAGGACTAGATAATAAAACGTCTTCTTCTATTCCTGCTAAGATTTCTCTTTGAATAACTAAGGCATCTTGCATATAAACTAAGTTATCACCATATGATCCTCCAATTAAACTGCCTAAATACTCAAAGGCTATTAAATTGTCATCATAATCTTTTAAAAATTTATTTAATATTTCCTCAAAATATAGTGGATTAATAACATAATCATCTACGAAAGGTAGGGTCCCAGGTGATTCGCTATATGCTAGTTTAGATGGTAAATGATATGTAAAGTTCCGAGATAAATCCCCGTCAATCCTAGTGGAAGAATAACGATAATTATCGAACAATTTATCAAATTCGGTAGCAGTAATCATTTTAACACTTGGAAAAATATCAATGCTATTCGCTTCTGCATACTCTAATAATGATCGATAATCTCTTTTACCACCTAACTCTTTTTCCACATCAAATTCATCAGCAAGTTCCGATGATAACCCCCCATTAATCATACCTTTGTAAATTACATTTAAATTACTTAATCCTCTCGCTTTCACTGCTTCTAGAATTAATTGACTTTCATCAAATGTAGTAAGAGATTCACTACGGTAATAAGGCACACCAAATAAAAATGATTTATTCTCATAGGCACCTAACATCTCTAAAGTTAATACTGTTTCATCGGTTTCATCAACAGCGTTAAAATCATAATTATCTTCTAAATATTCTCGATAAGCTTTAGCAATATTTACATAATCTGCTTCTTCTTGATCAAGGAAAATATACTCAACTGAAAAATCAGTATTTGCTCTTTCTTCAGTCCATAAATCAATTGCATACTGGTTAAAACCAGTACCTAAGATTATTGCTTCATGTTCTCTAAAATTAAATGTTGGATAAACTTTATTGTAAGAATCAACTCTTCCTGAAACATCTGCGTTGATAGTAGCTAAAGTATCTCCTTCTGTAATTATTGCCGCAAACCCACCATCTTCTTTAACCATACCATACAAAGGTATACTTATCTTTTGTTGAGTTTCGGGCATTTTATATGGTAAAAGCGCTAAATCTTCACCATATAAGCGTTTTGAATATGGTTGTTGGTAATATTTTCCATTATTAAACTCTATAACGGCACCACTACCATCTGGTAAAACAATATAACCTTCTGTTTCGACACCACGGAATTTTGAAATTGCAGTTCCAAAATGTGGATACAAAGAAACTGTTGCTAATTTATGGTCTTCACTTTCAACAATGGAATCTTTAATTACTGACATTTTTATTCCAGAGTCAGTCAACTTAATTTGGACTCCGATTTCAAATCGAATACTATCTGTAATTTCTGTATAACCATAAAAAGCATTTTCTTCAATCGCTTGTTCTCTCGTATACTCTAGTGTACCAGGACCATAGAATATCTTATATAATTCTTCTCTAACTAAAACAGATAATTCTTTATACTCTTCATCTTCGATATAGTAAACACCTAAGTCACTATCAAATCTCTTATAAGCGATTTGTTCAAGAGTTGAGCGTTTAGGATGCGACTCAAGAATTTCTGGTTTTAAGTACTTAGGAAAATGAAGATAATCAATATCAATGCTTCCTAAATTATAAAGAACCTGAAAACCATCTTCAATATATTTAATTGAAAAGGTTCTATAACCAGAGTCATATAAAACACTATCTGGATGTGAGATACTTAACCGGTAATTATTAATCTTGGCAATGGAACCGAACTCATTGAAATATGATAGTTCAAGTGTTGATTTTTGCCGGTTAATAGCACTTGTAGTAATAGTCTTAGTCGAATCTAATTGCCAAGGATCCATAATCGTTGGGTTAGAGTCCCAAGTAACTCCAGAATCTTTATCAACAACTTTAAAATACGAATTTGTTTCATTAAGATACAATTCATAATCTTGATTTTCCGCAACCAAATAATTTCGGTTGCCCAATTCCATGGAATCAACAAAACCCTCTTTAGTGAATTCAATATTTTCTACTGGAATAAGACTTGTCGGTTTCATGTTAAAAGTTAATAAGTACGCTATAAAGGCTATAATAGCAACTAAGCTAATGATCAATAATTTCTTCTTCATAATCAATACCTCAGGTTAAACTCTTCGATTACCGAAGCGATAAAAGCAATGAACTGTTGGATTAAGTCAAAGAACAACAATCCGACAAACATCATCACTGCAATTGATATAAAAGTAGCAATAAAAGCTAATATTGTCTTAAACAAACCATACTCATGAATGTTCAAGATACCCATAAATAACATCCATCCTGTTAGAAAATAAGCTATATACATCAATAAGTTATAAAAAGCCATTTCATCTAGTGTTAAAAGATTACTTAAGATAATACTTGGAAAACCAATAATGATTAATGGAAAAAGTGCATAGCCAGTTACCATTAAGATTTCTTTATAATTACCCTTACCTTCCATCAAAGTAGTAACACTCCAATTACCTACGCTAAACAAAAATACGATTAATAACACACTAAATATTTCTTCCAAACTATTTAAATCTAAAGGATTATTTGGATTTACTAAAAACCCTAAATTGGTAAAAGCAAATATTTGAAAATACGCGAATAAGATAATAAAAACGATAGCTACACTTAACTTACCTTTTTTATATCTTTTAAAATCTTCATATCCATCAAAAGGATGAAACATAATATAAGCAGGAAAACGAACATAATCATTGAATATCTTTTTTAATTTAATCTTCATAGAGAATCGTTCCCCCCTTCTTATAAATATTTCTAATCTTTCGAACTATAAAAAAGCCAGTTACTAAAATTACTCCTCCTAAAATGAAACCAAAATTACTCTTAATAATTCCATTTCGATATTCTTGAAAAGCTTTAGAATAATAATACTGGTCATGACCTAATTTGAAATACTCCATCGCTTCTTTATAATTTCCTTGTCTTAATAAAAGCTTACCAATACCATTATAAGCAATCTCATAATTGGAATTGATTAAAACAACCTTTTCCCAAACTAAAGCCGCTTCTTCAAACATACCTTCATTGTGATAATGAATTGCTTGGTTCACATAAGTTCCAAATTCAGTTAAGCCATAAACAATAATAGTTTTCGTTTTGCGATCCAAAACTAAAAGATTTTCTCCAAGATAATCTATTGCTACACCTTCACTAAATTTATCAGCTTGGCGTCCTTCATCTCCATCAATATATAAAAGATTCCCCTCACTATCATAAGTAAATAGTCTAGAACGTTTTTGATCTAAAACCGTATAGATGCCATCACTTGTATAAGCAATATCAACCATACTACTAGGTCCATCAATTACGTAGTTATTCATTCCTACTACATATTGAATATCTCCCATTGGCGGGAAGTATCCATTTCGTTTTATAACATCTACACCTTTAGGGTTAATCAACTGAATAGGGTTTTCCGCATTGTTATCTGATACCTTAGAAGTGGCATAGATAAAGTTCTTTTCATCAATATTAACATTGGTATACTCTGTCGGTAAAAACAATTGTAATTGAGCGATTTGTTCTTCTGTCATTAAACTACGACTAAAAATCTCAAGTGGTGTAAGTTTTATCGGATTAACCCCAGTATAACGGTTAAAACTTCCATCTGAATTTATTTCCATAATTCCTTCATAGATGTTTTTCGCTACAACATACATACGATCAGTTGGATCAACAGTAATTTTTCTTGGTTCAAATAAAACCTCATCAAAGGTTGGATCATCCATATCACTAAATACATTTAAAACTTTAAATTCATGATTTAATTTGACAATTCGATAATTCCCTGAATCAGCTATAAAGATACCACTTTCAGTTACATCCACACCATATGGAGAATTTAAAGTTAAACTAGTTTCATCTGTAATGCCTGCATCAGCTAAAATATCTAGATACTCATCTGTATACTCAAAAACTAATCTTTCTGTTGATTCAGAAAAATCTTGATTTATTGTTACTAAACTATTTGTATTTCGGTCAACGAGATAAATCATTTCATTATAGACTACTAAATCCTCAGGAGATACTAGGTCAATTCCTAAAAACTCTGAATTAATACTAGCAACAAAAGTCATCCCTGGAGCCGAATGAATCGGTTGACCCCAGTAGGAATAATTATAGCTACTTGCACCTAGTAAAAAAGGAAGTAATAATACGCTTAAGATAAGAGCTAGAATTTTCTTCATAATCATCACACTCCTATTTCATTCCAGAATGACTAAATGTTTCTACAACACGAGATTGTGAAAGAATAAAGAAAGTTACTGGTACTATCATCATAATGAAAGCAACTGCTGCAATAGTACCTGCTCTTTCTATGGTACCTTGAGCAATTTGCCTTAAAGCATAACTCACAGGTTTTAATTCTTCACTAAATATGAAACTTCCACCATCGGTAGTCCATAGTCTTTGGAAAAGCAAGATTATTAAAGTCAACCAAGCTGGTTTAACCAAAGGCATAACTATCGAAATGAAGATTCGATATTCACTCGCGCCATCAATTTTCGCAGATTCAATTAGTTCATCTGGTATTTGTGACATAAATTGCTTCATTAAGTATAACCCTAAGCTCGAAGCAATTGCAGGTAAGATAATTGCACTAGGTGTATCTATCAAACCAATTCCTGAAATAATAATATAGTTTGGTGTAGCTGTTACTTGAGGTGCAAACATTAATGAGTAAACAACCAAAGTAAAGAATATCCCTCTTCCAGGAAACTTGTATTTAGCCAAAGGAAAAGCTGCCATTGAAGCAATGATTACATGGCCGACAGTTCCTAATGTTGTGATTAAAATTGTGTTAAAGAAATATCTACTAAAAGGCACCCAACTATTACCGATAAGTTCTGATAAATCACGGAAATTATCTAAAGTAAGATTTCTAGGAAATAATCTCGGTGGAAATAAGAATAACTCATCAAGTGGTTTAAAAGCATTTGATGCAGTCATAATTAAAGGGTAAGCACTAAAGAATCCAAATACCAAAAGCAGTGAAAATAACATAATATCACCACCAAGACTACGGTTAAGTCTTCTGGTCTTCGTTAAAAATTTCATCTATCTTCCCACCCTTCTTAATACCTTTCTAACAACTAAGTTAGTGGTAATCATAATTAAGAAGAGAACTGTGGCAATAGCACTTGCATACCCTAAATCATAGCGTACAGTACCAAAGTCAATCAAATGAGTAACTATTGTATGCCCAGCGTACTGGACGCTCGGGAATCCGACGAGCTGCATCGACACCGCAGCAATTGCTAGCGAAGTTGTAATCTGCATAACCGCACCAAATAATAATTGTGGTTTCATTGACGGTAAAGTAATAAACCATAGTTCTTGCCAACGATTACGAATACCATCTACTGCTCCTGCTTCATATAAAGTTCTATCAACACTTTGTAACCCTGCAATAAAAGCAAGGAAACTTACTCCTAATGATAACCATAACTGCACAATAATAATGACTAATAACATGTAATCAGGATCTTTTAACCATTGCACTGGATTATCAATGAATCCAAATCTAATTAAGAATGAGTTAGCATAACCATGAACATCACCACTAAAAATAAGTAACCACATTAAAAATGCGTTTCCACTTATACTTGGTGCATAGAAAACTAACGTTAAGAATGACCTTAGTTTTGGACCTAATTCATTGATTAACCAGGCAAATACAAACGCCATTAAATAACTTACAGGTCCTGTCACTACTGCTAAAATTAAAGTGTTTTTTAAAGCGATAATAAAAATATCATCCTCAAGAAACAATTTAATGTAATTATCTAATCCTACAAACCTTGGTGGTTCTAAAAGGTTAAAATAAGAGAAACTAATTCCTAAAGACATAAAAACAGGAATAATCGTAAAGGTTAAAAACAAAATAGCATAAGGAGCCATTAATACATAGTAATGTTTACTTTTTTTAATGTTCTTCCACAGCAACTGTCTTTTTGTTAACAATAAAGCTGTGTTTGTTTTACTATCCATATTAATCCTCCTATTCTAAACCGAATTCTCGACGTTTTTTTGTAATCTCTTCGTTTATTACTTGAACATAGTCATAGATTGTTTCCCTAGGATTAGATTTTTCATTATATACCAATCTAAAGGCATTATCCAAATGTCTACCTGTCATATATCCACCAGGAACTTCTGGAATACCTTTAACCCAATCCCATTGTTCTTCTAACTTTTGATATTCTTCCACCGTCCAAGGCAATTGACTCATTGCTTCAACATTAGCTGTTGGATATCTCGCAGCTGCGCCTAAAATACCTTCCATTTCTCTACCAAAACTTACTTGAACTTCTGTACTTGTCCACCATTTCAAATATTCCCAAGCAGCCTCTTTATTCTCACAATTATTCATGATCATTACTGCAGTACCTGTTGAAACAGTTTCGCGTCTAACTGTTGTACCAGAACCAGAGTCAGTTACAATTGTACCTGGTACTGGTAAGAAATCCCATTTCCCCCTTATTTCAGGAGCAAACACGCTTAAAGTATTATAAACATTATAGTACGTTATCCCAATAGGCATTTGACCACTTCTAAATCTATTGACGAAATTGGCTTGAACTGGGAATGAATAATCGGTATAAAACCTAGTCCACATTTCAAAAACTTCAGGTCCTTTTCCTTCATTAAAACCACTTTCTGTATTACCATCGATATAGAAATCTCCATCATTCTGGTAAAACAAGGTTGAGTAAATTGGATTTGGTGGTAAATTCATAACCGCACCCTCGGTTATTGGAATTGGTAAATAGAACTCTAAATTATGTTTTTGTAAATCAGGAATTAAAGTAATAACATCATCCCAAGTATCTGGTGGTGTTAATCCTAATTCCTCAAAAATATCAGTTCGATAAAACATCATCAAAAAGATCTGTTGTTCTGGCAAAGCATAATAACCACCTTCATATTCAAAAGGTACCATTGCAGAATCTTTAAATCTCTCTGTTATCTCATCAAAATCAGGGAACTGAGAAATATCATAGACTGCACTACGCATCGCATAATTAACAGGAATACTATTACCAAGTCCCATAGCGATATCAGGTCCTACTTTTGATAGAGTAGCTGGTAATAATACCGCTGAGTTAACTAATTTTAAATCAACTTTTACTCGACTTTCTGGAGTAAAAGATTCATCGATTAATTTTCGTAAAACATTAGCTTGGTCACGACCTATTGATAACCAAACTTCAATGGTAGTATCAAACTCAAAATCATCAGTTGCGCCTAAACTTGAATAATCCGTTCCAAATGTCGCGAAGAATGACCGAATACTAAACCATAAACCTTCAATAAAAGATTCATTAGCCCTAGGTAGTTTTTCTTCAGGTGCATGAATCAAGAAATAATCAATCTCTAAAGGTTGAGCACTTAATAACAATACTAAGGTACCTAAAGAAGAGATATTACTACTAAATGTTAGTAATTGGATATGAATCTCTCTTGGTTTCTTAATAAAATCATCTAATTGGAGAATAACTGTATCCAAGATTCCTGTTTTTTCGCTCTTTGAGCCAGAAATAAGGATAATCTTTTCTCTAAGTTCAACTAAACTATCTCTTTCATCAGTAATCCTACCCACAAGATTATCAATACGCTCAGTTAATTGATAATCACGATATTGATCAGGTTCTGGACCGGTATATACAAGAATCTCTCGGTAAAGCTTATTTAAATTATTGATTGTTGTTTGTACTTGACCAATAATTGGTCCATACTCACCTAAAGAAACTTCCATTTTCAATGTGTGAGTACCAGGTTCGAAATAAAAGAGATATGCTTCATCATTAGTTCCTAAAGTTTGAATCCGCCAATCACTTGTAAATTTAAATGAGAAATTTTCCATCTCGTTAAAAGGTATTTCATTATCAATATAAATATTACGGTAAACATTCATACCAGAAGCTAGCCTTTGCTTAACCCGTAAACTTATTTGGTACATTCCTGCTTCTTCAATCTCAAACTCCCAAGCGATAAAATCTCCAGCTACGCGCCAGTTGTTTCCCCCAATTGTATTTAACTTAACCAATTTAGGGCTACTTGGCATAGTTCTCACACTAGTTCTATCATTTAATGGATAGAGAGTTGGTGATGAACTAAATGCTTGATTTTCTGATTGAACAAAAATAATATCTTGATTAGCTATCGTTTTATCACTGTGCATTTGGCTGTATTCGCTATAAGAAATATTATTCTTTACACTTTCTATTTGAATACTATCAATCATTAAAGGTTCGCGTATACCCTCTAAAGAAATCGTATTTGTTCCTGAATTAAAATAAAACGCATAAGGATCATTAACATAACCAACATGGTCATTAAAATAACTACTTGTCCAAAAAGGTGTTTCTTCTTGCGAAGGTCTGATGTCATTACCGTTAATATCAGTTATTACTTCAGTAGCATTTCCCCAGATTCGGTGAAAAGTAATGTTCTCTGCTCCATCAAAAGGTATCTCACCATTAATATACAAAGTTCTTTCGATACTTGAACTCTTACCTTCATAAGGGTAATAGTTTAATAGTAAATTATAATAGCCAGGTTCAGGGACTGTAACTTCCCATGTTACAAATCCATCTTCTTCAGTCAATAAAACATCATCATTGCCTTGATAAGATGAAAAATCCTGGACATGGTCATTTGCATCCGTATAGTCTAAAGCTTCAATTACAATACTTACTCCTTGAGGATAAGAATTACCATGTTGTTCTAGATAAGAATAATAGTCAGACACATCAAAATAAGATAATTCATCTATTAAAGAATTATCAATTGGTGCTGTATTATAATTTAGAAACTCTTGACGATTGCTTAACCAGACTGAATCTATTGTTATAAAACCTAAGATAAAAACTAGGATTATCAATATGATAATATATACTTTTTTCACTTCGCTTCTCCACCTCTTTTAGCAGTAATCCCCCCTTCGTGAATAAGGAAGGGGGCATTACAAAAATTACTTAATCTAAATACTCATCTAAAGCAGCTTCATATATTGGTTTGATTCGATCTACTACAGTTCTTGATGTACCTTCTTTAATAGCTCCGTTGATATTGCTAACCCAACCATTTGCACTATAAGCGCTAATACCGATTGCATTAGTTATATCTAAATAAACCTTATCATATACTTCAAGATAAGCATCTACATATTTTTGCTTATCAAATTTTGTTAAAAGAGTTAGTTCAAAATCAATATCAGTTTGTTCATCAGTTTTCCATAATTGTAAAGCATTCCATACACGGAAAACTAATTGTTCTCTTTCAGATGTCATTCCACTAGCTAAGGCCATAACTGCAACACCTGAGATTGGGCTAGTGTATTCTCCTGTATAATCATCTGCTGATGGGTACGGTACAAATCCTATTTCAAAAGGTATAGTACCCCAACGATTATCTGCACTTAAGAACCATAAATCTCCAGGATGCATTGCAACTTTACCACCCATCCATAGCGGACTTCCTGCATCATATTGACCGTTTGGTTCAAATAAACCTTTATTCCATAAAGTTGTTAAGAAATCATATGTTTCTAAAGCTGGTGCTTGAGCAAACGCTACACGTCCAGTTTGTTTGTTAATTAAACTTCCGCCATTAAGCGAAATCATGTATTTTGCATAATAACTTAAAACTCCACCTAAAGCATACATTTCTTCTGCTTGACCATCCAATGCTGTTTGAACTTGAGTAGCCCACGCTTCAAAATTAGTCCAATTCCAATCTCCATCTAAATACATATCAGTTGGATTTTCAACACCTAAGTTTTCTACCAAATCTGCATTATAGTATAAACCACCATTTATTGTTGGTTTGTAAGATTCGAATCCATAGATTCCACCTTTATATTCACCGATATCAGAATAAGCATCATCTATATTAGCACCAATAGTATTCATATATGGTGATACATCTGCTAAAGCATTCCCTTTAACGAGTTCTTGAATCCAGTCGCTGGTAATCCAATAGATATCACTTAAAGGTTCTCCTACAACACTTGCTTGAATAATTGAAGTTACTCGGTCAGGTCCCCAAGCAGCACTAGCAGGATAGTTACGATAGAGAATTACAACATTATATTCTTCTTCAACTTGTCTTTGTAATTCTTGTCTAGCTAATTGATCTGTTCCAGAATAATCTGCGTGGAATGGATCAATTTCATAAACAGCACCATGCATGATAACAATTTCTTCAGCAGGGATTTTAACACATTCATCCCCGACTCTTTCATGATGGATTGGACAGCCTTCAAGCCCAACTACTGTTACTGTCACTGTTACTCTAGCTTGATTTCCATTACTGTCTTCCACAATATAAACTAAAGTATACACTCCTACAGTATCTGTATCTACAGAACCATTAACTTGAATAGCTGAAGTTAAATCGCCATCCTCAACATCGGTAGCTGAAACACCGTCAAGAGGATCATAGGTATTTCCAACAGTGATTTCTGCATTCTGAGTTCCAGATATTACTGGATCATTGTCTTCGGTTGAATTAGCGATACATTTGTCTCCAACTAAAGTAAAACCATCTCCACATGTTAATACCGTGTCTTGACTTGTCGTTGACGACGATGTTGTTGTTGACTGTGTCGATTGGGTAGTTGTTGATTGAGTGGTCTCGCCACCACAAGCAACTAGTGTAAAAGTGAAAATAATTGCCGCGAATAAAATAAAAAATTTCTTCATACTTTTTTACATCTCCTATACCATAAATTTTTATTGATTTTTCAATCTTTTATAGTTAATATTATACACTTTATAAGCCCATATTTATAGATTTATTCGGTAACTTTTATTGAACTTTCAAAAATATAAAAATATTTTCACACCTATTTCTAAAAAAAACTAGCTTACCGAAATAAGCTAGTTTAATTTATTAAATAAATAAGATTAACGTTGTCTTCTAAATAGAACGATTGCAGCTCCTAATAGAGTAATAATTCCAATAATTCCAAGACTTGGAACCATAGCTGTTGCTCCTCCACATCCTGTTTCAGGTGCAGGAATTGCATCAATTGAATCATCAATCATATCTTGAACTTCTGCTTCAGTTAATAAATCAACAGCGTCAATTAAACCTTGAACATCTTCTTCAGTCATAACACTTGCATCAATAAGCGCTTGAATTTCAGCTTGTGTTAAAACTTGATCGTCTAACATTTCTTGAACTTCAGTTACTGTTAATAAATCAATTGCAGCAATTAAAGCTTCGATTTCTGCTTCAGTTAATGTATCAGCAGCATCTATTAACGCTTGAACTTGAGCTTCAGTCAGAATAATTGGAGCAGCTACAACTTCAACATCAAATTCTACCATTGCACTATTACCAGCCATATCTTCAACGGTAACTTCAACTGTATAAGTTCCTGGTGTATTCAATAATAATCCACCATTGTCGCTTACATAAATTGCTAAATCTTCTACTGGGTCAAATGCATCGAAAGCAACTACATTAGCTAAGATCGCTTTATTTACATTGCTAAAGTCTGTTGAATCAACTTTATAATCATCATTAACAACTAAAGCAATTGGAGCAGTTTTGTCATCGACAGTCAAAGTATATGATGTATTAGTTACGATATCATAATCAAAATCTGGTGAACCAATAACTAAAGTTAATTGATCATCATAAGCCATATAACGCCATTGTGCTGCAGCAGAAGCTGAACCATGAGCACCTAATACAAATCCACCATCTTCTAATGTTAAAGCAGCTTGCCAAGCAGCGAAAGCTGTTGCATCACCAACTACAACACCAGTTTCAGTTGTATGATTCCAAGTATAACGGTCATAAATTTCATCAATCTTACCATCTGCACCAATAACTACCCAAACAGATCCCCAAGCAGAACCAGCATCTCTAAAGTTTGTTAAATCATTCCAAGCACAGAACTTGTTTGTAGAAGTATTACAGAATGCATTAAGATCAACATCAGCATTTAATTGTGTATCTGGATTCCAAGGAAGATCATAATCAACACTATTATAAGTATAACTTAAAATTGATTCTACACCAGCAAAATGAACATGATGAGTAAATTCTAAGCCAATTTCATACATTCCTGGTTGTGGATAATAAGGATTGAATCCAGCTGGTAATGTAACTTCAATTGAATCCGTCTTATCATTTCCATAACCATCATCTGCAGTGATACCTTCTAAAACATCAACAAACATATCTTCATCGATATAACGGTTTGCAACACCAGCAAATTTCGGAGGCATAACACCGATAACGATATCTACTTCAACTTCTGTTACATCGCCTTCAGGCGTTTCTACTGAATAAACACCAACATATCCGCTACCGAATTCTGATGTGTCAATAACAGTTTGTTCTCCAGATGCATCATAAACTTCAGTTGTTTCATTCCAAGTATAAGTAATCGTTTCTAATAAAGTATCGTCTTGGAAGATTTCTAAAGTATAATCTAATTTTTCAACACTATTGATAACTGAATCATCAGTGTCATCAAACATATTTACCCAAGATGCAGAAATATCTGTAGGCAATGTGTAAGTTGAATTATAATCTACTACAACATTAATACCAGCTGTTGTTGGATCATCATCTAATCCTAAAACTCCAGCAAATGTAGCAGGTTGATCATCGTATTCCATAAACATTGCAGCAACAGTAGTATCTAACATTGCTTCTGGTAATGATGTAATGAAATCTCTTGTCTTAGTATTAAGAGTTCCTCTATCATTTGTACCAAAACTAATTACTGTCCAACCAGCAGGAATATATAAATTGTTTGGATTGTCAGCAACAATTGTTGACCATTTTGTTTCATCTAGTTCTGTAGTTGTATCAACATCAGCGTTTGTCCATTTTAAATATCCTAGAGGTTCTACAACATACCCATCAGTATCTGTTGTATCTAAAGCCATACGGATATGAGTCTTACGTGTCAATCCATCACTTGAAGGAGCACCATCAACTATTGTTCCAGCTGTTACTTCTGCATCATAAGCAGTAATTTCAGCAGCGTCTGCTAAACGCCAATCTGGTGTAGTAGCATCTCCGTCATTATAGATGTAATAAAGACTAATATGGTCTTCAAACATTTGCAATACACCATTTTCATCGAAATGAGCATATTTTCTGTGTACAACGTCAGTAATGTCTGTACGAGCATTAGCAGTAAGAATATCGATTTGTGAATCAGTATTATTCATAAATACTGTCGCAAAAGCATTCCAAGCAAGTCCTGCTAATTCATTGTCATCAATCCATCCATCACTATTGTCATCAACCATTTCATGACCATATCTTACAACGTCTTTAATGAAATGATATCTATGACCAAAGTAAGTCATAGTCCAATGTGAACTACCTACTTTTGTTTGAGTACATGCACTTGTTGCTAATAAACATGCCTCTTGGTCATAAGGATATAAATCGATAATTTCTCCGTCAGCTCGAACATTTGTAGAAAGACTCAAGCCTAAAAATAACATAAAGCTAAGCATTAAAACTGTTAAAACTTTTTTCATTTTCTTCTCTCCTTTATTCCTTTCATAATTTTTCTTTTGACTATACGCATATTTTACACTGCACTGAAAACGCTGTCAATTCAACTAAGGATAATTTTAGCAATATTCAATGTTCTTACATATTTAGAATATTTTTTTCAGTGTAGTGAAATAACCTATCTTACTGTTCCTGGAATGTAAGTATAAAAAGTTCTACTTTCAGTAACGGAGTTATTTGTTACTGTAATTGTATAACTTACCGTCATTGCTCTCTCAGGAATTTTAATGATTCTTCCATAATCATCTAAATACTCTGGATTGTTAGAAGTCATGCTTATTTCTGCATTTGGATAGTTCGTTTTAATATGATATTCTGTTAAAACAAACTCTTCAAACAATGGTACTAAACCAGCATTTCTTAGTGTTCTCGGACAATCTTTACCAGAAAAATCATTATGATATGTCTGGTGTTCTACTGGCAAATTGTACTTAACCAATAAGTATGTAACTAATTTAGCTGTTCTTTGCCAGGTTCGATACATATCGCCATCTTCATTAATACACATTTCAATTCCAATACCATTTCTGTTTCCCCCACCTAAATACGTACTGCTCTGACCTGGTAAGACAGAACCATCTCCAGCATGGAATCCTCTCTCAATCTCAGGTAAATGTTGATAGATATCATGATCATCAATTGAGAAGTGCCAAGAAACCCATAGTTCATTTCTTAATGTCGTGTTGTTATATAAATAATTAGCATGAGCTAATGCATTTGAACCTAATGCAGTACTTGCAGTATCATGAACAACAATCCAATGCACATTGTATTCGTTATATTGTGTTACTCCATCAGGGAGTGGAGTCATTGGTTCACCTGGTCGAATAGCATAAAACTCTTCAAGCATCTTTGTCTGGTTAATCGGAATCTCACCAAAATAATATCTTGATACGCTTTCCGCTCTGGTATCATAATAATTATATTGGAAGCCAAAAGCTGTCCAAGTATGAATCGTTGAAAAATTGATTTGTTTAGAAGTTAAGTAATCTAGTAGATTATTTTCTGGATCTAAACTTCCGTGAACATAAATCGTATAACCAACATTAACTTGTGGATCGCTATCTAAACTAGCTGTGAAAGTAACTAAACCTTCACCATGAGTGGTAACTAAACCGCTGCTATCAATAGAAGCAACCTCTGGAGCGCTTGAAACGATTGTAGCTGTTTCTCCTTCAATTGTGTAAGGGAATAGTATTGTATCTAAAGTAAAACTATCTCCCACAACTATGTTGCTATAGATATTTGAGGAAGTGATTTCAATTCCTGGAGTAGTAATTACTCTAAAATCTACTTGAGTTCTAATGGTTGACACTTGACCACTCCTAACTTGAATATAAACTTCACCACTGGTTAAAGGGGTTATTGTTCCTTGTTGATTTACTGTAATAACACTAGGATTTCCTGTAATAAACTTAATTGGAGCGTCTTTTAACTCATAAGGTAATATTTCATATTCAAATGTATGCGTTTCTCCCACCATAATTTCATCAATCGGATTTAATACAGTAATTATGATTGGTAATGCTGGATTATAGGAAGTTTTAGTTGGAACAACACTAGGATCTGTATACATTCCTTTTAGATAGTACTCATTCACATTGATGAATTTCGTACAATCTAAATTAATAGTGCCCCAATAGTTCAAAGTAAAGTCAAACTCACTGCCTTCATTAACAACTGCTCCATTGAAATAATTACTAACTTTATTAAATCGAGCTACTTTAAAGATATCTTGTTCCACTGAATCAACTAACATATCAATATCAAATGCTAAATCAACATTACTAATTTCATTCCAGTAAATCTTCACTTCATCAGTAATGTTTAGAGTAGTTTCTGCATCTAAAGTAATTGCTGTTTCGCAATCATCAATAACATTACCTTCAATTTCTGTTAAATCACCCTTAAAATCATGAATAACAATAGCGTCACCAGCAATTACTGAAAAATGATTATTTCTAATAGTGGTGTTCGTGCTATCATCTAAATACATAAAGTATCCAAGATCTTGTGTGATGTTTCTAACTGTATTGTTTTCAAATACAAAATTACTGATAGGAATCATATTAACTATTCTTGCATTTGCTTCAAAAATTAAATTTGAAAAAACAACTTCATTTGCATATAAATTAACTAATCCATCAATAACAACATCATCATTTAAACCAGTTAGTACCAACCCATCTGCTTCGACAATAATGCTTTCTTGATAAACACCTGATTCAATATAGATTATTGTGTCTGTATCAGCCACCCCTAAAGCAGAAGAGATAGAACTAAACAACTGCTCACCATATTCAAGTTCTAATGATTGATAGTTGTAAGTATCGCCTTGAGATTTACCACCATCTACTACCAAAACATTGACAACAGTGATATTAAATGCATCCGCTATCGAATCATCTAAAACACTTTTAGCAATGATGGTTGCACTACCAGCATTAACTGCTGTTACAACCCCAAACTCGTCTACAGTTAAGATTGTTTCATCACTAGATGACCAAACAACCTTATCATAACTACCTACTGGTGATGGATCGATATTTAAAGTTAAATCCATTCCTTTAATCATTAAATCATTTCCTGTAATAGCTATTTCTTCGGTATACTTATAAACCGTAACTGTTACTTCTTCTTCAACGTCTTGATTATATGTCGATCTAATCGTAACTGTGGTTACACCAAAACTGTTAGCCGTTAATTCTCCAGTTTCGCTTACTGAAACAATATTTGGATTCCCACTAAGAAAAGTTAAACCATCATTTGAAGTCACATCTAAAGTTTCATTATCACCAACCACTAAAACATAATTATCTTTATTAACATTAATATTAATCAATTTTTCAACATGAATGGTAATAACAATACTTACTAAAGGGTCATAGGTAGAGGTAACTGTAATTGTAGTTGAACCTTCTGTTTTAGCTGTTACTAGCCCAGTATCATCTACCGATAATATATCGGGGTTAGTAACCGAAAACTCAAAACCATCGTTTGAAGTAATTACTAATTGATGAGTATCTCCCTCAATCAAATCAATCTCTAAACGATTACTAACAAGCATTATCTCTTTTCTAACATTTACAGTTACTTCCTCAGAAACAGAAGAATCTGTTCTAGATGTCACTGTGATTGTGGCTGTTCCTTCTGCTACAGCTGTTATAAAACCAGTATCACTTAAGGTAATAATTCCTGCCACATCAACACTATAGGTTAACCCTAAAGCATCATTAGATGTTACAACTAATTGATACGTTTCATCTTCAATCAAAGTAATTGCGTTCGTATTTACTTCTAATGAAATTGATTCAGTAGTAGAAGTTGTAGTAGTTGTTGATGTTGTAGTAGTTGTTGATGTTGTAGTAGTGGATAAAGTTGTAACTTGTCCACACGCAACCAATACAAAAGCAAAACAAGTACATAAAATAAAACAGATTATTTTTTTCATCTAAATCTTCCTCCTTGATGAAAGAATAATATTTCCAATAATGTTTCGGTATTTTATAATTCCATTTCTATTTCTTTTAGGATGAACCGCATTACTCAACATAACGAAGCCTATTCCCTTTTCTCTTTCAATCCAGATATTGCATCCAGTAAAACCAGTATGCAAAATCGTGTGTTCAAAACGAACCAAATCACCGGCGGTACCACCTTTAGTAGGCTTATCCCAACCCAATGCTCTAACTAGTCTAGTACCACTTTCACTAATATCATTAACTTGTAAAGGAAATAACATCTCAACAGTTTCTGGTTTTAGTACTCTTCCATCATTATTTAGAATACTTAGAATAAACTTTGACAAGTCTTTAACAGTTGAAAACAATCCAGCGTGACCAGCTACTCCACCTAAAGCAAATGCTTTTTCATCATGGACCATACCTTGCAACAAACCTTTAAAGACTTCATCATCTCGAACTTCTGTAGGAGCACATCTTTCTTTTACTGGATGATATGAAGAGTCAACCATATTTAAAGGTTGGAAGATTACCTTATGAGCAAATACGTCAATTGTTGATCCGGTTATTTCTTCAATGATTAACCCTAATAAGATAAAGCCGATATCAGAGTAGATAATCTTTTCTCCAACTGGGTTGATTAAATCAAAATCAAAAACTTTATCCAAAACCATCGCTCTATTCTTTAAAGTCTTTGCCTTAGGTATATCTGCCGGTAATCCAGAACTATGAGTTAACAAATGAAATATTTTGATATCCTTGTGTTTAAAACCAGGTAAGATATCGGAAACTAAGGTATCCAATCTTATCTTTTGCTCTTCCATTAATTTCATAATTAAAGTAGTTGTACATATCACTTTTGTAAGTGAAGCACAATCATAAATCTCATTACCATTATTCAGAACCTTAAAAGGCTCTAATTGGCGATATCCTACAAAATCTGTATCAATAATCCCTTGCTTGTAAACAATTGCATAACTAGCACCAGGAAAATCTCCTAATTCTACACCTTTCTTAAGTAGGTTTGATACCTCAAGCATTTTACAACCACTTCCTATAGATAACAAAACCAAGTAGTGATAGTAATCCCATCAAAGAGAATGTTGCCATATTAAACAAGAAACATCCAGTTTTTTCTACTACAATGAGTTCACAAGCTCCATCAACTCTTTCATAACCATCAGGACATGGATTATCAACGCAACTTCCATCTTGGTACGTTTGATCAGTCCCACATACCGATTGGCAGCTTCCATCAACGTATTCTTCACCTACTTCACATACCGATTGGCAGTTTCCATCGATGTATTCTTCACCTACTTCACAAACGGATTGACAACTTCCCTCGACATATTCCTCACCAACTTCACAAACGGATTGACAGCTTCCATCAACGTATTCTTCACCTACTTCACAAACGGATTGACAGCCTCCATCAACGTATTCTTCACCTACTTCACAAACGGATTGACAACTTCCATCAACATATTCCTCGCCAACTGGACAAGCCGACTGACAACTTCCATCGACGTATTCTTCGCCTACTTCACAGACTGATTGACAGCCTCCATCAACATATTCTTCGCCTACTTCACAGACTGATTGACAGCTTCCATCGACATATTCTTCGCCCACTGGACAAACGGAAACACATTCTCCATGAATATATTCTTCACCAATTGCACAAGCTTGTTTTTCAACATCACTATCCCAAGTAAAGCCAGCATACTCTTGCCAATAATAACCATTTAGTCGTTCCATAAATTCTAAAACTTCTTTGTCTTGACTATTTAAAGTTTTATAACTAAAGAAAGAACTTCCTTTGATAATATCATATTGAGAAATATACCTTAATTGCTCAGGTAATTCATTGGTATCATCCCATGAATCATCATCATAACGATACATTCCATGACCAATAATTAAATCAACATTATTTTCTTCACATAAATCTACCCACCAATCAACTAAGTCTGCAAATGGTGCGCTATTATGGTCAAACTGCCAATATAACTGTGGCATAATATAGTGAAGCCAACCCATTTCAACCCAAAGCTTTGTATCTGCATATTGATCAGAATAACTCTGCATTGTATAAGGTGAAGTATTACTTCCTTCTGCACCTCCAGATGACCAGATACCAAAAGGACTAATTCCAAACTTAACAGTTTCACTATAATTAACATTATATTCTTCTACTATTTCAAAAACTTCTCTTACAACAGTATTAATATTTTCTCTTCGCCAATCATCAAGTGTTTCCCCTGGATCTTTTAAACGATTATATAAATCACTATCCGCAGATAATGGCGTTCCATTATAACTATAGAAATAATCGTCAAAATGGATTCCATCAACATTATATTTAACCATTAACTCTTGAATTACATTACGAATATAAACTTGAACTCTTCTTTCTCCAGGATTCAAAATTAATTTACCTGAATTGTCAGCTATCACTAAATCAGGATTCTGCTTAGCGAAATTCTCTTCATGCAACAAAGCAAGTTGTGATTCTTTTGATCCAGTTCCCGTAGAAACTCGGTAAGGATTTAACCAAGCGTGGAATTCAATTCCTCTTTTATGACATTCTTCAATAATAAAATCTAGAACGTCAAAACCAGGATCTTGTCCTTCAACTCCGGTTAAAAATCTACTCCATGGTGCATAATCGCTATCATAAAAAGCATCATTCATCGGTCTTACTTGGAAGAAGATAACATTAAAGTTATTATCTTCAATAATATTTAACATCTCAATAATTTCTGCTTTATACTGTGCTTCAGAACTTAATAAACCAATATCAATATTACTTACAGTAGCTACCCAAACCGCTCTAATTTGTTCTGTTTTTTCTGTATATTCTGTAGGTAATGGAATTGGTATATTAGTATTATAATAAGTTACTACCATCCCATTTCTTACAACAAACGGATTGGTTTCACTCGGTGGAATTAACAATCTGATTCTTTCACTTAAAACTTCACTTTCATTTAAAGCAGAATCAACTACTTTATACTCCAAAGTATAGGTTGAAGTAAATAACAAGGTGATTGGTTCAATATATTCTTGCCAAACAGTCCAAGTACTTCCGTTATGAAGACGATACATAATAACCGTATCCGTTTCGTCAGTTTCTAAAGTCACATTGGTTACGCTTGTATAATACTTAACACCATCATAGTCACCATCTATGGTAATAGTAGCGTCTTCCGGAATTGTTTGATCGATAATTATTTGTTTTTCTAATACATTTAAACAGGCATCATTATTTCGATAATAGACTGTATAAACACCTTCTATATCAAGAGTAAAAGGAGAAGTATAATCTAACCAGTTACCATCATTTATCTTATATTGTAAACTCGTTTCGCCAGTAAGACTTATTAGAGCCGTTTGGAAATAGGGATCTACTCCATCACCGACAATATTGATACTTGGATTAGGATAACATTCTAATACAACATCAATTCCTAACTCTACTACTTCGCTTTCTATTCCTCTACTATCAATAGTCTTTACATAGAAATAATATCTACCATCATCATCTAAAACAATTGGTTCAGTATATAAGACAAACTCTCCAACACTACCGTGATTAATTTTTACATAAATATCTTCTGAGTCTGAAGTTAACACTACTTCACTACCAACTACATAATCATCACCAATCTTACTGCCTGTAATATTGATTTCAGGAACATCAATATTCAAATATTGAATAGCGATATTCTGAGAAATTATACTGCTATCAACTCCTAAATCATCCCTTGTTTTCATATAGATTACATGAGCACCAGATCCTGTAACAGCAATCGGTTCCGTATATAATTGCCAAGGTCCATCATCTAGTTGATACCAAATATTATCATCAGCTGTTAAAGTAACAGTAACATCATTAATGTAAATATTTCCCGATTGTTCTCCAACGATATCAATTTGAATATTAGCTTGAGATGCATCATACATATTTGCAGGTGTCACAGTCCAATTATAGGTTTCAACATATTGCATATGTCTTTTATCTAAATACGCAGCACTATACATGACTTCACCCTTAATTTCCGGGTGTTTTAGATTATATCTTAATTGGTCACCAATTTCTTCAGTAACCCAATTTCCACTATCTGCACTAGACGGAGCGTGACCAATATAAACATCTACTCCAGTACCTCTAGCTACACTTGCCCACCAATCCACTACATCCGCATAAGGTGCAGTGCTATGAGTAAAACTCCAATATACTTGTGGACAAATATAATGTAACCAACCTTCTTCTACCCACTTCTTGCTATCTGCAAACTGTGACCGATAGGTACTCATATTTGTAGGTCCTGTATTAGAACCTCCTGGTAAATACTGAGTATAGCCTTCTATTCCGCTACCCCATAAACCAAAAGGACTAATTCCAAACTTTACCGATTCACCAGAACTTAAGTTATAGGCATCGATATCTTCTTTTACACCTTGAACAACATCGTTAACATTTTCTCTGCGCCAATCTTCAATTGTTTGTCCAGATTCTTTATAAGTATTATAAGTTGTTGTATCAGAACTAATTCCGCTATATGGATAAAAATAATCATCGAAATGAATACCATCAATATCATAATCATTCATTAACTCAGTAACTACATTGCGAATGAATTGTTTTACTTCTGGTTCTCCTGGGTTTAAAATTAGAGGAAGTCGATTATTAGAATCAAGGTTACCTCCAACAACTAAATCTGGTCTTAATTTGGCAAAATTATTGCTAGTTAAAGTGTTTATGTAAGACTCTTTGGTACTTGTAGTATTAGCTACTCGATAAGGGTTCATCCATGCATGAAACTCAATGCCATTGTTATGACATTGTTCTATCATCCAACCAAGTACATCCCAACCAGGATCTTGCCCTTCACTTCCGGTAAGATACCTACTCCAAGGAGCATAATCACTTTCATAGAAAGCATCGTTTAAAGGTCTTACTTGAAAAAGCATTGCGTTCATATTGCTTTCAAGTAATTCCTGGATTAAACTTTGAAACGCTGCTTTATATTGAGTTTCACTAGTATGAACTGGCATATTCAAATTATAAACTGTAGCTACCCAAACTCCTCTAAACTCTGTATCTTTTTCTACATAGGTATCAGGAATCATTACTTTTTCAGTTGACCAAAAATGCTTTACATCAACACCGTTTCTTTGTAAAGGCACTAGGGTTGTTTCACCTTTTACTGGAGTGAATACAATTACTCCAGTAAAAACTGTTAAAATGATTAATAATATTTTTTTCAGGCTTCTCATGTCTTATCTCCATTCAGTAATTTCTTTAATTCCTGCATTCCTGGAAATGCAGCTTCTTTATCAATAAAATTCTTATAGGTAAAGAAGACATTTCCTTTTACTTCAGGATATTGATTAGCATATTTAACTTGATTTACTATTTCCATTTTATTGAGAAACTCATCTTTGGTTCCTAATCGATAAGCTCCATGGCCAATATATAAATCAACTGATTTATCCTTACAAACATCTACCCAAAAATCACAGATATCCGCAAAAGGAGCAATCCTATGTCCGAACTCCCAATAAATCTGAGGAACAACATAATCTAAAATTCCTTCATTAATCCAGGATAATGTATCTGCATATAAACTATAATAGCTTTCAGTACATGCTGGATCTGTATTGCTACCGAACTCATTTTCTTTATTATTCTTCCATATTCCAAAAGGACTAATTCCAAATCTTAAATTTTTATTTACTTTTTTTACGGCTAGATATACACCTCTTACAATATCATTAACATTCTCTCTCCGAAAATCGCCAAGACTTTTATCTTGTTTTTCAAACTCTTTTTTATCTCCATGCAAATCATCCAATCCACTATAAGGATAGAAATAATCATCAAAATGAATGCCATCAACATCATAGTTTTCTACAATTTCAACCATTGATTCAACAATAAAATCTTTCACTTCTTTTAGGGAAGGATTTAATATTAATTGACCTTGTTTATCCAAGACTATGTACTCAGGGTGTTTTTTTGCAAAGTTTAAATCATCACAAGTATCTAAATAATCTTCAATGGATAGTTTCCCATTCATGCTGATACGATAAGGATTACACCAAGCATGAAACTCAATCCCTCGTTTTTTGGTTTCCTTTATAATCCAACTTAAAACATCAATTGGCGGAACTTGCCCTTCTTTCCCTGTGAAGTATCGACTATAAGGATTTATATTAGATTTATAAAAAGCATCATTGGTTGTTCTCACTTGAAAGAAAATTGCATTAAGATTGAACTCAACACAGGTATCAAGCATTCTGATTACATCGCTTTGATATTTATTAAAATCTTCTACTGTTGGCAAATCAATATTCACAACATTAGAAACCCACATAGCTCTAAAAGGTTTTTCTTGATACTTACTTGGAATTTCTACTTGTTTTTCAGTTTTATAATAGTTAATTGCTTCACCATTACTATATTTAAATAATTTCATTATTTTCCCTCATTAAAATAATAATTTAAGTAATCTCTATGTGCTTCAACCAAATCATCAAATGCTTTTGAAGCATTATTGATAGATTTCGTTAATGGGTTAATCTGTAAAGCAACTTTTGCTTTAGCTAAATCTTTTTCATATATTGCATCGACTAATAGTTGCTCAAAAACTTTAACACTTTGAACTAAACCACGAATACCTTCAGGTAGACTACCGATAAATACAGGTATTGGCCCATGTTTTGTTATTCTAGCGGTAATTTCAACTGCACATCCATTTGGTAAATCAGTAATATAACCTTCATTAATAGTGTTGATAACTTGATAATCTTTCTTATCGTTATAGATAGAACTTATGATATTACAAGCTACATCGCTATAATAAGCTCCGCCTCTTTCTTCTAGTTCTTTAGGTTTATCTGCTAAATTTGGATCTTTATACTTTTCAAATAACTGTTTTTCAATTTCTTTAACATGTTCAGCTCTTGTGGTACCTTCTTTAAATTGCTTCATGAACTTTTCGTACATCTCATCATAATAGTAATAATACTTATGATATGGACTTGGATAGACTCCTATTTTTTCAATAAAATTTAAATCCCAATCCAACTTATCAATATTTTTCATTGTAACTTGTTGTTCTTTCAAATCTTCAATAATTTCTTTAAGTCTATCTTTTCTTCTGTGGTAAACATTAAAAACATAGGACATATGATTTAAACCCCCGAAATAAGGAATTAAATCTTTGAACTTCACATTTAGTGTTTTTGCAAAATGATTTGTTAGGTTAATTGGTACATTACAAACTCCAATGAACCGATTAAAATCACCATAACGAAAAACTGCTTCGCTAACAATTCCTGCTGGATTGGTAAAATTAATCATCCATGCATTTTCACATAATTCTTTGATATCATTAATAATATCAAAGATAACTGGAATTGTTCTTAAAGCTTTGAAAACTCCACCAGCACCCAATGTTTCTTGACCTAACATATTATATTTAGCAGGAATTCTTTCATCTTTAATTCTTGCATCTAATTGACCTACTCGAAATTGAGTAGTCACAAAATCAGCATCTTTCAAAGCTAGTCTTCGATCTAATGTCAAATGAATTTCCATTGGCAGATTAGCTTTTTTAACCATTCTTCTAGCTAATTCACCAACAATCTCTAATTTTTCTTTTCCCTCTTCAATATCTACTAACCATAACTCTCTTACAGGGAGTTCTTCATAGCGTTTAATAAATCCTTCTACAAGTTCTGGTGTATAGCTAGAACCGCCACCTATAGTAACAATCTTGACTCCTGATTTCATAATTTTCCACCACTCTTCATTAGATTCATTTCAATTTCTTCGGTTTGATTTATCTTTAATTCATCTAAAGCAAATAAATAAGCACCAACAACTGGATTAAACTTTGGTAAAACTAGTTCAAATAAAGGTACTTCTTTCCGCAAGACTTCAATAAATGTTTCTAAAAACACCTTTGCCTTAATCTGAAAAACTCTTCCACCAACTACCACAGGTAACGCGGTTTTTTCTAATCCTAATTGCTTTATAACACCTGCTGTTTGTAGGGCTATATGATTCGCAACATTTTCTAGAATACTATTAGAAACTTCATCACCTTGCAGGGCACAATACTCAACTACCCCTGTTATGTTTCCAAATGTCAATTTATCAATTAAACGCGTTGGATAAAGCAAAGGAATTACCTCACTCATATCAGAAACTTCTAACAGTTTAGGTATCTCTGTTTTTAACAAAGTATCCTTATAAGTTAACTCACTTGCCCTAAAAGCATAATGTAAGGCATCTCTAGCAATATCTAACCCTCCACCAAAAGTACCTGTGATATAACTTAACGCTCTTAGTATTGCTTTATTACCAGATTGATCAATTGCACAAGCATTTGTCCCAGTACCAGCAATACAACACGCACCATAAGCTGTTTTTAAACCACTTCTTAAAACTATCCAAGCATCATTTACAACTTTAAATCTAATTTCTTTAAATATTGATTTACAAGCTTGTTCTAGTCGTAGATAATCACTATCTAAGTCCGCTCCGCTTAAACCAAGATAGATGGTTAAGATATCAGAATCAACAATTTTTAGTTTAAATTTTGCTTCAAGAAACAAACCTTCAATAATTTTTTTAAACTCATCATCACCAGCACTTACGATATTAGAGCCTGTAGTAATCTGATCAAAAAGGATATTACCTGACAAATCAACAACATTTATTCTGGTTTTTGTACCGCCACCATCATAGGCAAAAATATATTTCATCTAAATCACCTTCTAACAGAACTAATCTGCCCTAAAACAACATAATCACTAGCGCCAGTAGCGTTAGGAATATTTGCTGGATTTCCCAATAAAGTTTCATTAGCTAGAATTAAAAAAGCTAAAGCTTCTAAATAATCACTATCATAACCATAATCTTCTAATATATGCACTGATATATTCCCAGAATAATATGTAATCAAATCGATTAAAGTCTTATTCTTAGCTCCACCACCACAAATAATTATCTCATCAATCCTTGGGGTTACACCGAGAAAATCTTCATAAGACTTGGTGATTGCATAGGCTGTTACATTTGTTAAAGTAGCTATAATATCTTCTTTAGCAAAATTACTATACTTTCCAAATAAGTAATCACAGTATTCTTTACCAAACAATTCTCTCCCCGTTGATTTAGGAGGAGTTTTTTTAAAATAGGGATTACTTATTATTTCATCAAACATCTCTTTAATAATCAAACCTGTTGTTGCGGTTTTACCAGATTCATCAAAGTTTTGATGATAAAACACTTGCATAGCGTAATCTATCATCATATTACCAGGTCCATTATCGAAAGCGATAACTGCATTCTTCATACAGTTCTTTGGCAGGTATGTCAGATTAGAAATCCCTCCAATATTCTGCATTACCCTTGTTTTAAACTCATCTCTAAACAAGACATAATTGGCATATGGTACTAAAGGCGCTCCATTTCCACCTAAAGCAATATCTGCCATCCTGAAATTAGAAACCACTAAAGTCTTAGTTAGATTCGCTAATACACTTCCATCTCCTAATTGCAGACTAGATTTAACATACTCATCTTCAAAATCCGCTTGATGATAAATTGTTTGACCGTGACATGCAATAAAATCGATATCTGCCAAATCTATGCTAAACTCTTCACAAAAAGCAAAAACACACTTACTATAAGCTTCTGCTAGTTCATAATTTAAACTACATAAAAGTTTAGAAGTGCTACTTGTTAATGATATCGCTGATTTAATCTTGTTAAGAAGTTTTTCCTCATAAGGAAATGTTTTAGTATGAATTACTTTTACAGTAGTATCTTCTTGACTTCCTTGGATTTCGCCTAATAAAATATCTATACCGTCTAAAGAAGTACCACTCATCATACTTATCGCTAATTTTTTCATCAATTACACCTGATAATTACATTATAAATCATAAATCTTTTTAATCAATATAAGCATCGCTTTTAGGTTGTTTTTTTCAGAAATAAAAAAAATGATTTACGAGAAATCATCTTCTTAAAATTATCTTTTGTATTTTTTAAATGTTTGATATGTTTCTTCAATCATTTTCACACTTTTATCAATGTCCATATAAGCACAATTGGTAAATAAAGCATCAATTACACAGAATTGTGACATCCTTGAAGTCATAGCTGCACTTCTAAACTCACCTTCTAAAGAAGTAGTGAATAAGACAATATCACTTAGATCAGCTAAAAGACTAGAGCCTAACTTTGTAATGCTTATTATCTTAGCTTTTTTCTCCTTAGCTAATAAAGCAGCACTGACAATTTCTTTAGTCTTACCACTATTAGAAATGAAAACAACAACATCATTCTGATTTAAAAATGATGCATCAACTAACTGTTCATGCGATTCTTCCTGAGCAATTGCTAATTTATTGATTCTTCTTAATTTCATTTCTAAGTCTTTACAGACTAAATAAGAGGAACCCTTACCAAAGATAAATACCCTTCTAGCTTTCATAATGGAATCAGCCGCATTATGTAAAGCCACAGGATCATGAATTTTTAAAGTCTCTTCTAAAATTCTGATATTATTTTGAATGACACTTTCACCGTAATTAGAGTTCTTTGAGAGAATAACGTCATTGTACTCCTTAGTTTCTGGAATTTCAATTTTCGCATTCGATAGAATGAAGTCGATTTTAAAATCCTTGAAGCCTTTATAACCTAATTTCTTGCACATCCTCACAACACTAGCTGGACTTGCATAGGCAGCTTCAGCGATTTTTTCGACATAGAAATCTTTTAAAACAGCCTTATTTTCGATTAAGTAGTCTAGTACTGCTCTTTCTGCCATACTTAAGTCTTCTTTATACTTCAACATATTCAGCATTACACTCATGATACTTCACCTACTTTTTTTATAATTATTAGAATTACTCTAAGATTATTATAACATTTACTTGAAAAAAGTTAAACAAAAAATGTATTTTTTTTCAAAGAATACTGCTTTTTTTTACTCAAAGAGAAAAAAGGTGTCGCCACCTTTTTAAAAGAGAAGAAAAGTAAGTTCTCAAGTTATATTACTTTATTAGGATTTAAAATATTATTTGGATCAAAAGTCTTTTTAATTCCTTGCATAATAGCTATTTGGGTATCGCCAACTTGCATCTTTAAATACGGTTTCTTGGCATAGCCGATTCCGTGTTCTCCTGATACTTTGCCTCCGAATTCAAAAGCTTTTTGATACATCTTATTAAACCCAGTGGTTGTCTTTTCTAACCATTGATTATCACTTAATTGGTCTTTACAGAAATAGATATGAAGATTACCATCACCAGCATGGCCAAAATAAGGAATTCTAATATCTAGTTCTTTACTTAAATTATGTGTGAAATCAAGATATTCGGTTATCTTTGATCTTGGTATCACCACATCACATTCGTCTATTAATGAAGTAGATGCCTTTATCGCCTCTAAGAAAGCCCCTCTTGCACTCCAGACTGATTGTTTTCTTTCTTCAGTATCAACAAGATAAACATCAATTGCCCCAAGCTGATTGACACATAAATCACTAACTGCTTCGATATCGTAATTGACTGACGCTTTTGTCGAACCATCATAAGATACTAATAAGTACGCTTCAAAATCAGCGTTAGGTATTTTTTTGCCAAGATACTCTTCGCTGAATTTAAGAGATGCTTTCTCTAAGAATTCTACCGCTGTTGGTAGGGCGTGACCGTTGATTATCTCCGGAACAGCATTAATCGCAAGGGTTCTATCTTTGAAGGGAATAAGCAAACTAACAGTTTCTTTCGGTAGTGGAATAAGTTTTAAAGTTGCCTCTACTATTATACCTAAGGTTCCTTCACTACCTATGATTAAATCTTTTAAAGAATAACCGCTTGAGTTTTTAACAACCTTTCCGCCAAAAGAAACTAGTTCTCCATTTGGTAAAACAACATCTAATCCTCTTACCCAATCTCTAGTTACACCATATTTAACAGCTCTCATTCCTCCTGCGTTAGTTGCGATGTTTCCCCCGATTGTTGCACTTTTTTCTCCAGGGTCAGGAGCGTAAAACAACCCTTCTTTTTCAACGTATTCTGCTATATCCATCAATAAAACTCCTGGTTCAACCCTTAAAGTCATATTAACTCTGTCTAACTCTATAATTCTATTCATTTTCGATGTGTCTAACAGAATTCCCCCGTTTACAGCTACACAAGCACCAACCAATCCAGTACCACTGCCTCTAACTGTAACAGCAATCTTTTTATCATTTGCATATTTCATAATTTCTTGAATCTGTGATGTATCAGAAACATAAATATGCAAATCAGGGTAGGCCGTAATAGTTTGTAACTCATCATGAGAAAAATCTACTTCTATCTTAGATTTTTCGATTAAGAAGTTTTCTCCAACTATTTTCTTAAAAAATAATATATCTTGTTCATCAATTGTTTTATAAGCCATAAAATCATCTCCCTACGATGTTTTTTTTCATTGTTACAAAAGTCTCTACTATATGAAAACCCGCACTTAAATAGATATATCTTGCTGGATTAGTTGTTCCTGTAAAGAATGTCATGTATTTTGAACCTAAATTCTTTAATTCTTGACAGAGATTATAGAACAATAATTTACCAATACCATTCTTACGGTACTCTTCTAAAATGCCGATACCAGCGAAATATCCCCTGCCGTTGCTTTCTACCTTTAGAGGTCCAGTAAAACCTACAACCAAATTCTCATCTAAAGCTACTAATAAGGGTAGAGGTTTTTCCAAGTTTTGATTATACATAATCTCATCATGCCAAGATTTTACACCTATTTTTCTTGCGAAATCTGTTAATCCTTGGTGTTTACTTGAATCATAGAAGTCAATTCTAAATCTTGATGGTTTGAAACTATAATCAGACATATCGAACTCTTTTAAATCTTGATAAAAAGTCTGTTGGTAAGAATTATCTGTATAACCTAATTGACGTAGTATCTGATACAATATACTATCTAAAATAACCCCTTGAATTCCTGGATGAATAATATTTGGTTTTGGATACCAAGCGAGATTCGTGGGGTTAAAAAAATGAAACCAAATCTCAAATATCCCTATAGAAACTACTGTTTCTTCTAGAGTTTTTATCAGTTCTTCTTGAACATCCTCATTACCGAACACCAAGGTTACATAAGCTCTGTCACCGACTAAGTTTGCGGATAAAAACCCATTAATACACATATCTTTTGATACAAAAACAATTTTTTCTTCAATGATTTTTTTTAAAAAATCCTCTTTATCTAACAAAACTAACTTAGTCTTCATCTGCAAATAATCCTGATAATACTCATATAGTTCTGTCAAATCATATTTTGACCCAATCATACAATACTCTCTATCAGTTTATTCAGTTCTGGGATTACTTCATAGATATCGCCAATAATGGAATAGTGAGATATTGAAAACAGTTTATTGTCAATATCGCTATTAATTGTGATGATCATTTCACTGTCTTTCATACCCTCAACATATTGAATCGCTCCGCTGATTCCTAGGTTAATTATTAGTTTTGGTTTTACTGTTCTTCCACTCAAACCGATTTGTCTTCTTGGATCAAACCAACCATTTTCAATTAATGGTCTAGTACAGGCTAACTCAGCATTCAATTTTTCCACTAAAGGTTTAACTAACTCCAAGTCTTTTTCTTTTTTAAAAGCTCTTCCCACTGCAACAATAATCTCAGCTTCAGAGATATCTTTTACTTTAGGTTTGTTTTCTGATTTAATTAATTTTATCTTTGATTCAAGAGAAATCTCAGATGAATCCATATATACAATCTCACCAAAAGGCACTACTTTCTTTGGTGCATTAAAAATTTTATATCTAGCAGTAGCTAATTGAGGTCTATGATTTGGTGTATGTATTTTAGCCATAATATTTCCACCAAAAGCAGGTCTTATCTGGATTAAATCCCCATTAGGTTTAATACCTAAACTTGTACAATCAGCTGTTAAACCAGTTTTTAGTCTTGCGGCTACTCTCGGCGCAAAACTTCTTCCCTCTGATGTTCCCCCAAATAGTATAATGTTCGGTTGAACTCTTTTTTGATAATCGAACAATATATTAGTATAGATTTCCACATTGAAATCAGCGAACATATCTTGTTGGTAAACAAAGACTTTATGAACTCCGTACTCTAAGGCTTCTTTTGCGATAGCCTCTACATTCTCACCGATTACAACTGCATACAAGGGTTCTTTCGTAATTTCTGTTAGTTCCTTAGCTTTCCCAATCAATTCCCAAGCAACTGGATGAGCGATATTCTCTCTTTGTTCAATATATACGGTGATACCTTTATAGATTGATTTATCAATGGTTACTATTTCATCTTCGATAAATTCACAAATGCCCATTGGACCTTTCTTAACACAAAGCTTGCATAACTTACAAGCTGCGTTAATGGAAAGGTAAGCGTCTTGATATTCAAAAGCATTAAAAGGACAAATCTTTTTAAGTTCATCAACAACTGCTTTATTTACTTTGTCTTGATTAATCTTTATATATGCCATAATCTACCTACAAAAATTTATTCTTTTTAAGAACATGATATAGTTCATTTGCAATTTCTACTTTACTACCCTTAATCACTTGTGAATCCATTACTTTATTTGGAGGAAAGATTTCCTCTACTTGAGTTGGTGATCCGTTTAATCCGTAATGTTTAGGGTTTTTATCCTCAAGAGCATCAAGTGTCACAGTTTTTATCTGATAATGATCAAACATCATTTTCCTTCTATAAGACGGAAGTCTTGGTGTAAATACGGATTTATCAATTGTTATAAGACAAGGGTATCTCACTTCATTGATTTCATCATGAGAATCATAAGTACTTTTAACAAGGATTCTATCATTGAAAACATTGATAATTTCCGTTACATATGGAATATGGGGAATCCCTAAAAATTCAGCTATTTCTGGTCCTACTTGAGCTGTGTCTCCATCGGTAGTTTGTTTTCCACAAACTACAATATCAACATTTTCTAGATGCTTGATCAATTGACTTAACGTATATGATGTAGCTAGAACATCGGCCCCAGCAAATCTTCTATCCGTAACCAAAACAGCAGAATCACACCCCATATATAATGCCTCTTCCAGAGCAGCTTTAGCGCTTGGAGGACCCATAGTAATCGCAGTGATTTCACTCTCTTCTTGTTTTGATTTTATCACAAATGAAGCCTCTAAAGCATAGAGGTCATATGGATTTAATTTAACGTTATTACTATCACGAATCAATACTCCAGTTACTGGGTCAACATCTACTTTCGATGATGCTGGAACCTGTTTTATACATGTTACAATCTTCAAATTTACCACCTCATGAATGTAATTTACTTCTTTAATTTAGCATAAAATATTTAGAAAAAAAAGAGCTATCAATTGGTTTTCCTTCATTTTTCAGTAATAGGAAAATATATTCATTGTCTAGCTCAATATGATTAATTTATGATAATGACATCTTCTTTTAAAACATAGAAAACATCGGTTGGTCCCATCACTTCAAAAGGGTCCATTTCCAGGTCATCATTTAAACCTATTGGTAATCTTAGCACATAAAACTCATCTTTTTCTTTCATAACTGAAAAAGGAACCCATAACCCCCTATAGTTATACCCTTGAGGAGTATATATCACAGGACTAGTGACATTTGGACCGTAATATCCTAATGCTTCAGGGTGTAACAATGCAATTTTATAAAAGTTACGATCCTTAAAACCTAAGGCTTTATCTAGTTGATAGTAATGCTTAGCAATCTTTTCACCCCAGAAAGCATCACTTGCATATTTATAGTTCATTCCTTGATATTTATTACCAAAATTAGTTCCAAAAGCAACATAATACTCCGGATTAAAATATCTAGTCCCTAAGAAATACTGGACATGATACTCAATACAATCTTGGATACTATCAAAAGTTGTCGCGCTATTATATGGGTCACTGTCTACTGCGTTTATCCCAAAAAGGTTATTTTTAGATTTTGCAATTAAACTATTACCCCAACCACTTTCATGGATTGCAAAAGCAAGTTCCATTGCTGCATTAATATATACTTCTTCTTGAGCGTTAATAAAATCTTGTCCCGCATTATATATTCCACTGGAACTAGAAGTCTTACTGTTAATATATGAGTTCAATTCTTCGGCAGTATAATTAGTTTTTGATCGAAATGATAGATATTGATAATAATTGTAATATGGATTATCAGCGTTCACTGCATTTTCATAACTATAACTTCTTAAATCATCTGTCATAGTTATAAAGTCTGTATAAAAATAATGATTATCATAACTATAATATCTAACGCCTGTGTTCAGATAATCAGGAGCCAAATCAATCGCTCCTATAGATTGAAAATCAGCGGTTCGTAGATTATAAGCTATCCGGTGGATTAACTCCTGATTCTGTACCTCATAATAAGAATATGCGTTACTTAAATGAGCATCAGGAATCAACTCTACTTCGGTATTAACAACTTCAAATCTAACTCCTGCAATCATACCATATACTACAATCCCTACTGCATCTAAAAAAACCCCATCCACATTATAGTTTCCATTTAAATATGTTGGAAATCTAAAACCAGTGTGTCCTAAAGATGTTGTTTGACTAATTGATTTTGTTTTGAAATTTACCGCTCCATATTTCATCCCTAAAACCTTGCCATTAGCATTTAAAACTACTAAATTTGGATTGGTATTCTCTTTTAGAATGACCTGTGACTCTGATAGATACTGATAGGTAGCTACCGTTTCATAAAGGCCATTTGGCAAAGCTTCCGCTAAAGAAAAATCGCACCCTGTAATTCCTTGATCTTCACATGATTGAATACCGGTTGTAACTGTGGTAATTGTTGATGGTATCGTTGTAAGAGTCGTAGTCATAGTTGTTGTTGATGAACTCTCAGTCGTCGATGATTCAGTTGTTGAGTTGCTTGAATCTGTAGTTGAATCTGTCATAGTTAATGATGTAATGCTAGTAGTACTCGTTGAAGAACCCGCACAAGCTGCGAGCGTAAATACTAATATTAGGATTAGCAAAATAAGTAATTTCTTCATCGAAGTACCTTCTTCATCTATTTTTGATTAACCAGTTCTTATAAAACCTTATGTATTCTGGCAATAACATCTTCTTCAAAACGTTTAATATAGTTCGTAATGAACTCGGTCATATCCAATGTATCATCTTGAATTAACGGAGTTAAATCAATGGCGTAAGTTAATGCATTTGTTTCATCTACTGCATGTGATGCATTAAATGTAGCATTCGCTAATCTTCTACCAATTGTTGCTGAATCATATCTTTTTCCACCAATGATTTGCGAATCAAAAACTTCAACTAAACTAGCAGCTAGGTTCGGATGCTCAGATACATCTAAATAAACCTTTTCGTTATCATTGACCCAATCAAGGTTACGCCAAACTTCACAACCATATACTTTTTCTGGTCGTTTCTCTTTTGGTAATTTTCTTATTGCCTTAATCACTTTAGTGACTACACCAATATGAGTATCGTGTTTATCTGCTAGATTATGTGTGTATAGAATCTTAGGTTCCGCTAAAATTAATAACTTTGTTATTTCCTCTATAACGGTTTCATCAGCTTTATCCTTAACAACTTTACTTGGATAATCTAATAATGCTAGGGCACTATACTCACCTAAAAAAGCAGCCTTCTTTTGTTCGATTTTTCGAACATTTATCATCTCTTGGTCAGTGTAGTTTTTATACACATTATCTCTTGCACTGCCACTTCCGTTCGTTACTACACAACCAAAAAAATGATTTTCTGGAGATTGAAAACATTTCACAATTCCATGATAAGCCATAATTTCAATATCATCTTGATGGGCAGCAATAGCCATATGTGTTGTTCTTTTTATAGCTACTTGAACATCTTTTTCATCTGGTACATATATTTCTGCGCTTGAATTATATAATTTCATAATATCCCCACTCTCTTATATTTTCGGCAAACTAGCTGCAGCTATTGATTGTCCTACTCTTCTTGACACTTCATCAGGTAGATGAACTTTAATAATTGGAGCTAGTTCAGGAAATTCTTCATTTAAAACTTTATTAGTGTATTCTAAGATCTTTAATCCACCGACACCACTTGTAACTCTACCTAGTATCAACACATGAGAAATTTCATAAAAACGAGAATAATAAGCAATGCTATAACCTAAGTAAACGCCGATAGTTTTAAATATTTCCAGAGCTACTGCATCATTATTTTCTGCTAAGCCTTGTACAATTTTTAATTTTTCTGCTGGTGATAAGGAATCATCTAAATCAATATTACCTACCTTAGCTAGTTTAATTACTGCGTCTTGAGAAAAATAAGTAACACCTACACCATAGTCCTTACTCCATTCATCTTGTAAAGACAACTGATTATAATCTACTGGAACAAAAGCTAATTCGTTAAGCCAACCAGTAATGTTGCCTGAAGCATCCACATAACCAGCTGCCTGGCTGGTTCCCATAGCAATTCCTAAAACTTTATTGGAATCTAAGCTCATCGCTCCAGCTAAAGCAGTAACATCGCCATCATTAATAACCTCTAGCGGGATATCATTAAATTCTTTTTGAATCCTTAAATATAAATCTCTAATTTGTTCATCAAATAGTTTTTGTGGAACTTTTCTAAACAAAGAAGCTACCGCTACTCGGTTATTGATAAAAATACCAGCACTACTTACTCCAATCGCATCAACCTTATCCAGTTTACTAGCAGCTCTTCGAATGGAATCCATAATACCTTGGTAATGATAATTAGGATCACTCATCTCCTTAGGATGCCAGACTACTTCTTCGGAATAAATGGAAACTCCATCGACAACCGCAGAAACCTTACGGTCACTTCCGCCAGCATCAAATCCTATTCTTGAGCCATCGAGATGCCTACCAATAGGTTTTGATGATTCACAATTTTCTGGAATTAAGGAAATATCTCTTATTTCAACAGAGAAGTTTTTTTCATAGACCTTACTCATAAAGTCTTGATCAAAATCTCTTAATCCACCCTTAGAATAAGCGTCTTGAATTCTTCTTCCTAACGTCTTACTTCCTCCGAAATATATCTTATATCCACCCTTTAACCAAATAATTGATTTTATCAATCGTTCAACGTAAAGAAAATTTGCTTCTTCTTGATTATATGAATCATTAAAGATATAACACTCCGTAGTTGATACTTGCAAATCTCCTCGTTCTATAGCAAATTTTATCAGTATCGGATCTTCTGATTTAAGCACTGCTTCCTCAAAAGCGATGTTGCTTAAAATAATTGGTGAAAAATCTTTATCAAGTGATAAATCTATTCTAGATTTTTTATTAAAACTAAATTTTTCCAACAAACTCACCTCTTCAATATCAATTATATTATATCATTATCATATCTTACCTTGTAAAATAACTGCTAATTTATCAAAAATAGATATTTTTTTTCATTAAAGTGGTAATATTATAGAAGTATAAGTCATTCTATATAGGAGAATAATATCGATGATTAAGAAAATTTTTCCAGTAATTCTATTGTTTTTTGTATCATTTAGTATTTACTTGACAAAAGCGAGTTCCATAACCTTTTCTATCGGCGAGCTTGAAAGTCAAGAAACCATAGTTGTTGAAGATATTACTTATAACAAATATGTTGTAAATGCTAACGAGACAACTACTCACATCATCCATAATTTAGAAGTAGGCAGATATAGTGATTTTGATGTAGTCTTACATGACCGTTTATACGGAGAAGACGCCTACGGTTTATCAACTGTTTTAAACATCGCATTGGATTACGAAGCAAAGACAGGTAAAGTTGTATACGCAGCCGTTAACGGCGATTTCTTTAGTACTCTTCCAATCGATTTTTACGCTGTCGAAAATAATATTTTACGTATTGGCCATTATGATAAAAACTCTTTTGGATTTACTGACTCACATAAAACCAAAGTAGGTAAAGTTGAATATGGTTATAAGATTAATATTTATGATGATGAAGGCAAGTATCTTGATTATATTCATATCGATAAAATGAATCAAACACTTGAGCCAGGCGAAATAGGCGTTTTTACACCTAATTTAAGTTCAACCATCTCTGGTTCAGATATCGCAAAACTCAGTGTTTCCAATGAACTAATCCTTAATAATTCAGAATTTCATTATGAAGGTAATGTTCTTTCTAACCTTGAAGACTTTACTTTCAATAACACAACCTATAATGTAACATCATCAGAATTTGTAATAGCTGCAAAAGGGGATTCCGAAGGTTATCAAAAAATTACTTCTTTAGTCAGTCAAGGAACGAAACTAGCAATTTATCCTTATCCAATTAATGATTGGGAAGGAATGGACTATATCATTGGTGGTTGGCAAATCCTTTTGGACCGAGGTCAATTGCTACCGGAAGAAATTCACGGTTCCATAACTGCAAGACATCCAAGAACCACTATAGCAGTGAACCGAAATGGTGATATTGGTTTAACAGTTATTGATGGTAGATTAGTGAATATTCCTGGTGTTACCTTAAATGAACTAGCTGATATAAATCAAGATCTTGGTTATTATACGGCTTTAGAACTAGATGGTGGGGGAAGTTCGACATGTTTATTAAGAAATTTAGAAACGAATGAATTAGAAGTTATGAACACACCAGCTGATGGACATTTAAGAGCAGTCGTTAATGCAGTGTTAATTGTGGGAGACCCAATTCAAAATAACGAACCAATTACAACAGAAACGACTACTACCGAAACCACTACAACTACTACTGAAACCACTACTGAAACCACTACAACCACAAGGACAAGAATATATACAACTACAGCTCCGATAACTTCTGAGACCACAACTACCGAACCAATAACTTCTACAACAACGACTACTACAACCGCATTAGAAACATCATCTGCAGATACCGGCGGAAAAGAATTTTATAGAAGTACAGGGTGCTCTTCCAGCAGTAGTCATAATCCTTCCATGTTATTCTTTGCATTCTTTGGTTTGTTCTCGTTTTTAATCTACCGAAGAAAATAATTCAAAATAAAAGACAGAGTTTTCTATTACTAGAAAAAAATCTGTCTTTTTTTTATTAACTACCAATTGCAAATTTTAATATCGCCCTACAAGCAACTTCTTCGCCAACATAAGCAATAGCTTCAGCAAACCCTAGACTACCTTTACGATTAACAACTTTCGCATGGAGTCTAAGAGTGTCTCCAGGAATGACTTTTCTTTTAAACTTACATTTATCAATCCCGGCAAAATATGCAAGTTTGCCTTTGTTTTCTTCTAAAGATAGAATTGTCACAGCTCCTGTTTGAGCTAAAGCTTCAATTATTAAAACACCAGGCATCACATGCTCTTGAGGAAAATGACCTGAAAAGAAATGTTCATTGACAGTAACATTTTTTATCGCTACTGCACTATCTCCTGGCGTAAGTTCAATAATTTGATCAATTAACAAAAACGGATATCGATGGGGAATAATCTCTTGAATTTGATTGCTATTTAAAATCATTTTAAATCCTCCTCATACTTCTTGAATACAACAGTAGCGTTATGACCACCAAACCCTAAGCTATTGCTAATACCATACTTAACGTTCTTTTCCACACCTTTTCCAATCGTATACTCTAAATCACATAAAGGATCTAATTCTTTTGTGTTAATTGTTGGTGGTATAAAATTATCCCTACACGCTAGTAAAGTCATTAATGCTTCTACAGCTCCTGAAGCTCCAAGAAGATGTCCTGTCATTGATTTAGTACTCGATACATTCAGTTTATAAGCATGGTCACCAAATGCTTTTTTTATAGCCAAAGTTTCTGTTTTATCATTTAAAGGCGTTGAAGTTCCATGAGCATTGATATAATCAACATCATCTGTCAAAATGCCAGCATCATTAACTGCTATCAACATACAGTTCTTAGCTCCATTACCCTCTGGATCTGGTCCTGTAATATGCGTTGCATCGCAGGTTGTTCCATACCCAACAATTTCAGCATAGATTGGTGCATTTCTTTTTATTGCCCGTTCATATTCTTCTAAGATTAAGGTGCCTGCACCTTCACCCATAACAAATCCTGATCGGTTTACATCGAAAGGAATGCTTCCTCGATTAGGGTCTTTTTCCTTCGATAAAGCTTGCATCACAGCAAAACCCCAAATACCAAAAGGAATAACACACCCCTCACTACCTCCAGAGATAACTAAATCTAAATATCCATCTCTAATCGCTCTGAAAGCTTCACCGATTGTATTAGTTGCACTTGCACAAGCCGTAACATGACTAAGGGCTGGTCCATGAATACCGTATTTAATTGCGATATTACCAGCTGCCAAATTGATTATCGCACTTGGGATGAAATAAGGGCTAAGTCGGTTATAACCTTTTTCAGTCGCTCTATCTTTTTGTTCTGATATCGTCTCTAACCCACCAATACCACTAGTATAGTATACTCCTACTCTTAAAGAATCTTCTTGTGAGAAATCTAAACCAGATTTCTCTACGGCTTCATCTGTAGCAATTAAGGCTAGTTGTGTGAAACGATCCATTCTTTTCATTTCTTTACGACCAAATCGCGCTTCAAAATCATAATCTTTAATCTCAGCTGCCAATGTAACTTCATCATTCGTAGCGTCATAATGAGTTATCGGGGTTATCCCATTAACTCCTTTTTTTGCATTCTCCCACATTGTTAAAACATCATTACCTATTGGTGTAATAGCTCCAATACCTGTAACTACAACTCTTCTTTTCATAAATACCCCCACACTAAACCATTCCGCCATTAACACTAATGACTTGACCAGTAATATAATTAGCTTTTTCACTAGCTAGAAAAACACACAAATTAGCGATATCATCAGGTTTTCCTAAACGATTTAAAGGGATTTGTTTAAGATAATTTTCTTTAAGTTCTTCTGGTAAATTATCAGTCATATCTGTTTCAATAAACCCTGGCGCAATCGCATTAACACGAATATTTCTACTACCAAACTCTTTAGCTAATGTCTTTGTAAGTCCAATAACTCCAGCCTTAGAAGCAACATAATTTGCTTGTCCAGGATTACCAATTAAACCAACAACACTAGTAATATTAATAATTGAACCCTCACGATTTTTCAAGAAATGTCTGGTAATATGTTTACACATATTCCAAGTTCCTTTTAAATTAACATCAATCACTTGATCAAAATCTTCTTCTTTCATTCTTAACATCATATTGTCTTTGGTAATACCAGAATTATTAACTAAAACATCAATTTTACCATATGTACTTATGGTCTCATTAACTAATTGTTCAGACTCAACAAAACTAGCAACATTAGCTTGAATTGCTAAAGCGGTACCTCCAGCTTCTTTAATCTCATTAACCAACTTCTCAGCTTTTTCAAGTGAGTGAACATAGTTAATAACAACATTAGCACCCGCTTTTGCGAATGTTTTCGCAACTTGAGCTCCTATCCCTCTAGAAGCACCCGTTATTAATACTGTTTTATTCTTAAAATCAAACATTTTCTACCTCCAAACTTGCGACTGTTTTTTCTAGCGATTGACCATCTTCAATATTCAATACTTTAACTTGTGAGTTAATCTTCTTAACAAAACTAGATAAAGTTCTTTTTGGACCAATTTCGATAAAGGTATCAATACCTAAAAGAATCATTTCTTCAACCGTTTGATAAAACCTAACACTCTCTGTTAAGTGTTTTGTTAGTACTTCTTTTATGTTTTCTTGATAAATACTACCAGTAATATTCAAAAAAAGATTTTTACTCGGTTCATTCAAAGGTACGGTCTTTAAGTATTCAGTAAAACAATCAGAAGCACTCTGCATTAATTTGGAATGATACGCTCCATTGACATTTAACATAATTGCTCGTTTAGCTCCGTGTTGTAAAGCCAGTTCATTAAGCTTCATAACACTCTGCTCATCTCCACTTACAACTAATTGTTGATGAGTATTATAATTAGCAATCTTAACATAACCATCAATGCTTTGTATTAAATTTTCTAAACTATCCGCGTCCATCCCAATAATAGCACTCATTAATCCTGGTTTTTGTTTTACTGCCTTTTCCATACAAACAGAGCGCTTTTTAATAATTTCTAAACCCTCTGTAAAACTAAAAACATCATTATGTAGATAAGCTCCGTACTCTCCAAGGCTTAAACCAAAACTATATTCTGAAGTAACTCTTAATTCATCTAAGACAGTTAATATTGCCTTATACAATGTAAACATACACACTTGAGTATAAAGAGTATTGTTAAGCAAATCTTCTTTCTCAAACATAATCTCTCTTATCGGATATCCAGTTATCACTTCAGCCTGGTGAAAGATTTTTTTAACAGAATCATAAGAATCATATAAGTCTTTTCCCATTCCTAAATACTGTGAACCCTGTCCACTAAACATCAAAGCCAATTTCATCCAATAACACCCTTACTAACAAGACTGTTTTCAAAGATATCTTCAAGGATTTCTTTCACACTTCTTATTTCTTTCACTAAACCAGCAGACTGTCCTGCCATAAAACTCCCGTTATCGATATCTCCATCAAATACCGCTTTTCTCAATGAGCCTAAAGTCAATTTTTCCAGTTCTTCTAAATTGGTATTGCCATATTTAGTAAGATTCAAATATTCTCTAGCCATCTTATTTTTTAAAACCCGAACTGGAGCTCCCGATTGACGACCAGTTACCAAGGTTTCTGTATCTCTTGCTTTAACAACTTTTTCTTTATAATTTTGATGTATTGGACATTCGTGACTAGCAAGTAATACCGTACCAATTTGCACACCTTTTGCACCTAAAACAAAAGCTGCATCTAAACCTCTGTGATCAGCAATCCCACCAGCAGCTATCACTGGTATGCTAACAGCATCTACAACTTGAGGAACAAGTGTCATCGTTGTGATTTCTCCGATATGTCCTCCAGCCTCTGTACCTTCAACAACTAAAGCATCAGCTCCTGACCTTTCTAGTCTTTGAGCAAAAGCCACACTAGGAACAACAGGAATCACTATAATTCCTGCCTCTTTCCATTTTTTCATATATATTCCCGGGTTTCCCGCTCCAGTTGTAACTATCTTTACTCCTTCTTCTACGACAATATCGCTTATCGCTTCAGCGTAAGGACTCATTAACATGATGTTAACCCCAAAAGGTTTATCCGTTAGACTTTTTGTTTTTCTTATTTCTTCTCTTACTCTATCCGGTTCCCAACCACCACAACCTATCAAACCTAAACCACCAGCATTACTGACTGCTGCAGCTAATTGATGTGTTGCGATATTTGCCATACCACCTTGTATTATTGGATATTTAATATTTAGTAAATCTCTAATGTCCATATTCCACCTCTAATATTCTATTAAAGCTCCACCCCAGGTCAAACCTCCACCAAAGGCTACTGTAATAAGCAAATCTCCTCTTTTAATAAATCCATTCCTTACTGCCTCATCTATTGCAATTGGTACACTTGCAGCTGATGTATTCCCATATTTTTCGATATTGACATACATTTTACTCATATCAATTCCTAAATCTCTTGCAGATTTATCTAAAATCCGGTAATTTGCTTGATGAGCTACAACACAGTTTAAATCCTCTACTTTTAAATTATTCCGTTTTAATAATGTCTTAATTGTTTTTGGCATTATTCTTGAAGCGAATTTAAAGACATCTGTTCCCTTCATATGAATATGATCTTGAGAGCTAATTGCATTTACTGCAGGGTCTTTTAAATCCGGATTTTTACAGTAAAGCAAAAACTCTTCATCTCCTTGTGAGCCTGTTAAGATATCTTTGATATTATTCGTTTGACTGACAGAAATAATCATCGCTCCAGCGCCATCACCAAATAAGACACAGGTGTTTCTATCACTCCAGTCAGTTAAACGTGTTAACGTTTCCGCTCCAACAATTAATGCAGTTTTAAAAGCTCCACTCTTTATCATTTTATCAGCTATTTGCATACTGTAAACAAAACCACTACAAGCAGCATTGATATCAAAAGCCGTGATACCTTCAATCCCTAGTCTTGCTTGTAACAAATTTGAAACTCCAGGGAAAGCATAATCTGGTGTTACTGTCGCAACAATAATTAAATCTATCTCATTCTTATCAATTCCGGCAGATTCAATAGCTTTTAAAGCTGCTTGATAAGCTAAATCAATCGTTGATTCTCCCTTTGATATATGTCTTTCCTTGATGCCTGTTCTAGTATATATCCATTCATCACTGGTATCAACAAACGCCAGCAAATCATTGTTTGTCACAATATTACTTGGTGTATAACTACCGGTACCTAAGATTTTTGTAAAAATCATTTTTTCACTCCTCCCAAGTTTTCATAATTGAACCTCTGCAAAAATCCAAAGTTTCTAACTTTGCTATTTCTTTGATAATGTATTTCTGCTTTATTTAAATTTTTAAGTTTATTATACTCTGCAATAATTCTTAGTTTTGTCTCTAAAAAAGTTTTTTCTTTATCAAAGTGGGCTCCACCTAATGGTTCTTTAATTATTCCATCAATAATATTAAACTCCTCTAGGTCATAAGAAGTTAACTTCATAACCTCAGCTGCCTTTGGTGCTAATGAAGCGTCTTTCCAGAGAATACTAGCATATCCTTCAGGAGAAAGAATTGAATATATTGCGTTTTCTAACATTAATACTTTATTAGCAAAACCTAAGGCTAAGGCTCCACCACTTCCACCTTCACCAATCACTATCGCAATCACTGGCACAGTTAATTTACTCATTTCTAAGAGATTCATAGCTATTGCTTGGCCTTGACCTCTTTCTTCTGCTCCTAAACCAGGAAAAGCTCCTGGAGTATCAATGATTGTTAATATTGGTCGATTAAACTTCTCTGCTTGTTGCATTAGCCTCAAAGCCTTTCGATACCCTTCGGGATGCGGCATACCAAAATTTCTCGCAATATTTTCTTCTGTTGAAGAACCTTTCTGTTGAGCTATAATGGTAAAAACAACTCCATCAATAGTACCTAATCCACCTATAATACTTAGATCATCACCAAAAAGTCGGTCGCCATGTAATTCATAAAAATCACTTGCTAAATAATCAATAAACTCTTTTGCTTTTGGTCTAGATTGATGCCTAGCTAAAAGAACACGGTCCCAAGCAGTGAGTTTTGTCATTTCTGTTTTTTTATAGTTTTCTATTTCATTTCTTAACTTATCAACAGATACACTATCACCTAAATCATTAACCTGTTTTTCTAAGCTTAAAAGTTTTCTTTCTTTTTCTAATATATTCATCGGATTGACCCCCTATGAAACGCTAGCAATTTTGCTAGTGTTTTCTTAAGGTCTCTACGATGAACAACTTGATCTATAAAACCTTTCTTTAATAAAAACTCAGATTTTTGAAACCCATCTGGTAGTTTTTGATTAATTGTTTGTTCAATTACTCTAGGACCAGCAAAACCTATCAAAGCGTCTGGTTCAGCTAAAATAATATCTCCCAAAGAAGCAAAACTAGCTGTAACACCGCCAGTTGTTGGATGTGTTAAGACACTAATGTATAACAAACCCATTTGACTATGTTTAGCAACAGCTGAACTAGTCTTTGCCATTTGCATTAAACTAAAGATCCCTTCCTGCATTCTCGCTCCACCTGAAGCAGTAAAAATGATAACAGGTAGTTTCTTATAAATTCCGTACTCAAAGGTTTTAGCGACTTTCTCACCAACAACACTACCCATACTTCCCATTAAAAAGTAACTGTCCATTACACCAATAACACAGGGTTGACCATAAATTTGACCAAATCCGTAAATATAAGCTTCATCTAAGTTAGTTGTTTTTTTGCATTGTAGAATTTTCTCTTCATAACCATCCTGAAAAAGCGGATTTAAAGTTATATACCCGATCCCTTTTTCCACAAAAGTATCTTCATCTAAGATATATTTAATCCGGTCTATTGCTCGCATTCGAAAATGATTACCACAATGCTTACAGATATAATCATTTTCAATGTTTGATTTCATATTGACTGTTTTTTCACAAACAGAACATTTTTCATATAAACCTTTAGGAACATCAGTGTTCTTTGCCTTATCGAAAGAACCTTCTTGATGGATTAATTTGACACTTTCTTTTATTTTCTTTCTTTGACTTATTGTTCTACCAATATCATTCATAATCTTTATACTCCAACAATAAATCTATCTTTTTTTCAATAAATGATGTGTCAAAAATGCCTTTTGTATAATCGGCATTATTCATAATCATATATAAAAAAGTTTGATTAGTATCAATTCCTTTAATTACCAATTCTTCTAAAGCTGCCCTCATCTTTTTAACTGCTTCAACTCTAGTTTCAGCATGGACAATCATTTTGCCAATCATCGAATCATAATAAGGTTGAATAACATAGTTTGTATATATAAAACTATCAAATCTTACTCCATGTCCAGAAGGCATATGAAACAATTTAACTTCACCAGGGCTTGGCCTAAATTTGTGTTTTGGATTTTCCGCATTAATACGACATTCAATACTATGACCATGAAAATGTAAATCACTTTGAGTTACCGATAATTTCTCCCCCGCAGCAATGTTGATTTGTTCTTTTACAATATCCATGCGAGTGATCATTTCTGTAATCGGATGTTCTACTTGAATTCTTGTGTTCATTTCAATAAAATAAAAATTATCACCAGAAACTAAGAACTCGATTGTTCCTGCATTTTCATATTTAACCGTTTTTGAGGCTTTGATAGCTGCTTCAGCCATTTTTTCTCTTAAATTCGGTTTAATTAGACTCGGTGCTTCTTCAACAACCTTTTGATTCCGTCTTTGAATACTACAATCACGTTCACCTAGATGGATGATATTACCATATTTATCAGCTAATATCTGAAACTCAATATGTTTTGGTCTTTGTAAGTATTTTTCTAAATACATTGTCCCATCACCAAAAGCATTTATCGCTTCACTTCTAGCGGTTTCAAAAGCTGACGAAAACTCAGCTCGATCATATGCTATTCTCATCCCTCGGCCACCGCCACCAGCACTAGCCTTAATTAAAATAGGAAAACCAATCTCTTCAGCAATAACTAAAGCTTCCGGTAAACTTCCTACTGCTCCTTCACTTCCTGGAACAACAGGAACTCCTGCTTTAATCATAATTTCTCTTGCCTTTGATTTGTTTCCCATTTGTTGAATAACTTTACTGCTAGGACCAATAAATGTGATTCCACATGTTTCACACAACTCTGCAAAATCTGGATTCTCACTTAAAAAGCCGAAGCCTGGATGAATTGCTTCAGCACCTTTACTAATAGCAGCTGTTATAATATTTTCCATATTGAGATAAGATTCACTACTTTTTGCTCCACCAATACAAACACTCTCATCTGCTAATTGCACATGTAAACTGTCTTTATCAGCTTCACTATAAACAGCTACTGTCTCAATACCCATATACATACAAGTTCTAATTATTCTAACCGCAATTTCTCCCCGATTAGCTATCAGTATTTTTTGAAACATTATTCCTCAATTTCCATAATCACTTGTGAATACTCCACCATATTTCCGCTTTGAACAAGGATGTTTTTAACAACACCAGAAACAGGTGATTTGATCTCGTTCATAACCTTCATTGCTTCAATTATGAATAGTACATCACCCTTATTAATTCTTTGATTCACTGTCACAAATGGTGCACTCTCGGGAGAGGGAGAGTCATAATAAGTACCAACTAATGGTGACTTAACTATAGTGTTTGTATTCTCTTCGTTTGGGACTTTATGATCTGTAACTACTTTAACATCTTCTGTATTATTTCTAGATTCTACAAAAGACGTATTACTAGGATTCGACTTCTCTAGTTTGACTGTGAAATCTTTTTCAGTAATCTCTAGTTTTTGAATCGAAGATGATTCAAATTCTTTGATAATTCTTTTAAGATGTCTTAAGTCCATAAACAAACTCCTCTATAAATAATGATTTGGCTAGTTTAAATTATTGCTTTTGCTTGTCAATAAAATCCCAAATCTGTCCTACCGTTTTAAGGTTTTGAGCAACTTCATCATCAACAGTAACATGAAACTCATCTTCAATTGCCATAATTAATTCTGCAGCATCTAAAGAATCAGCACCTAAATCAGTTGTTAAATCAGATTCCATCGTAACTTCTGATTCATCAACACCTAAACCATCAGCAATTAATCTTTTTAATAAATCGAAACTCATAATAATCCTCCTAAATTTTGAAATCTTCATAATTTTACCACCTTTTTAGGCTATTGTCAATTTATTTTGAATTTCAAACTTTTTGAATATTAAATTAATTCTAGACTCGTGTTTCTTGTTAAAGAATGTACATTAAATTAAATGCAAAATAGTAAACATTGGTTAATTTTACGTTTTAGTATTATTAAACGTTTTCATAGAGAAAAACAAAAACTCTAGTTGCGAATAAGTCGCATTTACTAGAGCAGTGCTATATTAAACATACTATAATATTATTTATTTAAAGGATAATAGTGTATCAGAATATTTATAAATATTTAATACTATTCTTTATTTCTTCATAATTGACAGTTTTAATGCCGCTAGAATCTTGAATTTGAATTTTACCATTATTGAGTATATTACTTACATAATATTTAATTCCTTTATGAACGACATTTTTACCCAAGATAAGAGATTTTTCAAGATATTGTTTGTAAATATCCTGGGGGTTTTTGAATAGTACCATCTTTTTAAGATATTCATTCATTACTTCATCAACATCAATATTTTGGTTTATCTCATTAACGATTGAAGTAGGGTTTTGTAGGTATTCCGGAAAATCTTTTTGGTTCACATTGATTCCGACACCAATAATCAAAGCTTCTACCTCTTCATATCCCAAAGATTCAATCAAAATACCAGAAATCTTCTTATTATTAACTAAAATATCATTGGGATACTTAATCATCGCTTTTATATTAAAAGTTTCCAATGTCTTTACTACCGATAAAGAACTTTTCATTAAATAGAAGAACAACTCATCTCTATTCATTCGCTTTTTAATCAGATAGCTGAAATAGAGATTACCTTTCTTACTTTCCCAGAGATTATTATGTTGACCTCTACCTTTTGTTTGTGTATAAGCTAAAATAAAATCACCAGATTGATATTCTGAAAGATGATTTTTTAAATAATTATTTGTACTATCCAAACTATCAAACCTAACGATTCTATTGCATTCCATAATAACACCTTTTGTCTTCTTATATTTAGTAACTATAATTATTTTTTTAGGGATGCTACTCCTTTAGAGATGAATAATCAATTTCATCATTAGTCAAGATTTTTACTTCAATACCAATTATACCTAATTAACCTTAAGTTCCATTGGCACAGTAAATACGCATATCATTCGCTTATGCTTTCTTTATTTCATCCTCTTTATAACCACTTTTTAAGATTGCTTTTGTTTTTTATCAAATAGATTTTTCCTAAATGAATCATCTTTTTCTGTATTGACTTATAAATCTTTGCATCATAATAACTTTCAAACGCCAAGACATACCCCACAGTTCTATAATGTAAATAGTACATTCTATTAATCCTGTTCTGAAATATTTGGATTTTTCCTGTTCTATAAACAAGATTGAACTTCTCGTCAAAATGAATACTTTTAATATAATAACTACCGGTTATTATGCATATTCTTTGGTTAAAAATACTGTCGAAAATCATACCGATAAATGTAATTATAAATGCGATTGAAATAATATAAAAATTAAAATTGTTGAATTTTATCAGTTCAGAGCTGTACTGTAATACAATAAAACTGGTAAATCCGAAATAAATTAGATTATTGAGAATAAATGTTAATAAGATCAAGGAATATATTACTATCAACAAGAATAAGTTCGTAATTATAAGAATACTTATTTGGCTTAAAAAGATAAAAAACAAAACTAATAGTAACAATATCTTAACAATCAACAAGTATCTGTCAAACTCATCATTTTCAAAACCTTTAAAGAGTCTCTGGACTTCTTTCTTACTTTTTAAAAATGTTCGTTGAATATAAATATTAATATATTTTATTCTAGCTTGAAAACCTACTCTTGCGTATTCGCTTTGAAGAATAGAAGCCGCAATAAAAGCAACAACAAAAACCATCATTAAAAGGTACTTCTCATTATGATATAGATTGTGTATTAGAATAATTACAAATAGAGATATGCAGGTCTTAAATAATATCAATAGGACCTTTAAAAAGAATAACTTATCGCTCCAGTCAATCTTATAATTCTTATAGAATCGTCTATAATTTTTACTGATAAACCAAAAAGCTAAGATTGTAAGGGATAAGGCAATTAATAAAAACTCCCAATTAAGCACATTCCCACTCCTTAATAACTAAAAAGATAGAGAAAATAACATATTTCGTAGAAGATAAACTTAGGATTGTTGGAGATGCTAATAGCAACAAATGTTTTAAATCTCTTCTTTATTAATATTGTATCACAGTATGGGTAGAGTTTATATATGTTAAGCAAAAATCAATTCTATAAACTGGTTACATTGCCTATTTTATTACGTTACATGTCATTTATATTTTCTTATAACTCAAAAGCTATTGTAACACCCTTTAAAAAGAATCATAAACTTAGTATGATTTTATATGCTCTTTTGTCCAAAAAACATACCCATATTTCAATACTTTTTATATTATCTGTAAAAAAATCCAGCTATATGATTATAACTGGATTAGTATCAATGAATTATTATGTTTCCTCATACCATATGCCTCGAGCGTTGTCTATTGCTTTCTTTTTGCTTAATTTCATCAGTAAAATGTATGCAAGTAACATATAAAATGGCCAAAATATGTTCCCACATACATAGTATAACACAATTCTAATGTATACAAATAGCATTTTTTACTCGGGTTCTCCACAAAAAAAGGATTCTAGACTTCACATCTAGAATCCTATTTTCAATTCATAAGCATATACTATTTATTATACACGCTTTTTTAAAACCATACCAATCCAAACGCAATCAATCTTCCGACCCTACCATTACAATCTTGAAATGGATGTATACATTCAAATTGATAATGGAATTCTATTATATCTTCAAAAGAATACTCTTTTTTAATTTCATATTTACCTATCAAAGAAATTAATTCGCTTTGAACATTAACGGGGTTGGTTGTCTCTATACCACCTACTGTATTTGGTCTTTGTTTATATTCACCAACATTAAACCAATCGAGTTTAGCATCACTTGTTCCTGTTTTTAATATTCTATGTAAATCCTTAATTAACGCTTCAGATAATGGCTCTAAAGCAGATTTAATCATATAATCAATACATCTAAAATGGTTTTGAGTTTCTATTATATCATCAACATTAATTGTACTATCTTTATCTAATCCAATGGTGTTAGTTTCAAAAATGTACCTAGTCTGATCAAGTGATAGTTGACTTCCTTCAATATGATTTGAATTATAAGTTAATAGTATTTGTATTTCATGATAAATACTTCCTTTAATTCTGTGGGACATTTCTTCTCTTAATCTTTGATATAAAATAGATGAGTTTTCTACAACCAGAAATGATACGATATCATTGATACTCACCGATAAGTATTTACAAATAGATTATAGAAGAAGTTCCTTAATAAAATAGTTTAACTATTATCTTATTTGCTATAAATATAAAACCCCAGCTGAGTTAAAAACTCACTAGGGTTTTATTTAACTATATATTTGTCTATATTCTTTTAAAAAGCAAAAAGCACTAGACAATTTCCATCTAATGGCAGGGCCAGAGAGATTCGAACTCTCGGTCTCGGAGTCAGAGTCCGATGCCTTAACCGCTTGGCCATGGCCCAATGTGTCTAACTTATTAACTATTATACTCAATAATCATTTCCATAATTTCATCAACAAAATCAGCATCGCTACTATAGTCAACCATAATTATCGGCATTGCATTTACTAGTTCCTCGAACTCTTCATAGCTTAATAAATCTCTATTAAAAGTTTCTGCTCGATTTAATAATGACCAAGATGATAAACTTCTAAGGATCCCTGGAAGACTTAGTTCCATAGTCGTTACTGCTTGCATAATTCTAAACTTGCTCTGTAAAGATGGAGTTGAGTTAATAATCTCTTTTTCTGATTCTAAAAATTCGATAACTTCTTCAAAATTATCCTTGTTTGCCCATGATGATCTAATATTGTCAGAATAATCCCAAAACAAGTTACTATTATATGCGAATTTCGACAAAATTACAACTCCTGATTTGCTTTTATCGCTAGTAACTTCGCCAAAAGTTAAATCCTTTAAAGCTGCTAAATCATTTCTATACGCATAATCTAAAATATTAGAATCTTCAAAGTATTGATACACTTCTTCAAAATCATTCAAACTATCATAATCAACACCATAAACATGTTGGATATCAATAATAATTAGTTCTCCTGGGTTTTCTTCTAAAAACAAATCTATTTCCGATAAAACTTCAGTTAGTGGACTAGAAAAATAATTATGTACTGTGTAATACATATCTTCAGTATGATTAAATGATAACCTTAAATCAAAATACCTAACTCCTGATTTTAATAAATCTTTTACACTTACAACCTGAGTCTTAGATTGTCTTATTGAAAAACCTTTAATAACTTTTCCAACAAAACCTTGCATCAAACCATCAGCGGAATTATTATCAACTTCACTAAAAATATCAATCTCATAGGAAAAAGCATCATGTGCTCCAAGCATTACAATGTCTTTTACCAAAATATCATTTGATATGTTTTCACTCATCCAGTTACTATAATCATTCACAGATATCTTTTTATTAACTAAAAACCAAGGTGCGTTAATCACACTTAACAATAAAAACAAAACTAATACAAAAAACAAGACAATCCTTCTAAGCTTTTTCAAAGTCTTCTTCATTTTCCTCACTCCAAAAATCTTTTATCGTAGTTTCTAATTCTTGCAAATCATTACATACTGTTAAATGACTCCAAAACTTAGGATAAAGTTTTAAGTATTTTCTACTGGTAAAACGATCATCTAAAAGAATAGCTACTCCTCGGTCAGTTTTAGTTCTAATTACTCGACCAACAGCTTGAATTACTTTGTTTAAACCCGGATAGGTATAAGCATAATCAAAACCATTACTAAAGGTTAAATCATAATGAGATTTCAAGATATTATTAAAAGGACTAATCGCAGGAAGTCCAACCCCTATAATTAGCACCCCACTAAGCAAATCACCAATTAAATCAATAGATTCGCCAAAGATACCACCCATAACAAATAAGAAGACTTGAGATACATCACTTTCATCTGAGAAGATATTCATCATTTCTTCCCTCTCAAAGCTGTACATATTACGCTTTTGAGTAACAAAATTAACGTTTTTAATTTCTTCAAGCAAAATGCTTTCAACTTTAGTTAAATAGGCATAACTTGGAAAAAATATTATATAATTCCCTTTTTTACCTGCCAGCAAAGCTTTAGTTGCACTGATTATTTTGCTGATTGATTCATCGCGGTCTTTATATCTAGTGGAAACATCATCAACAGCTACTAACAACAAATTACTTTGCTTAAAATCAGAAACTAAACTAATATCTTGGCCTAAGTTATCTGTCAATAAACTTTTATAGTAAAAAACCGGTGTTAAAGTAGCGCTAAAAAAAGTTACAGCTTCACAATAATTATCAATAGTATTGTTAATAAATTCTGATGCATTTAAACAATTAATAGACAAGTATACATTTTCCTTATCTTGTTCTAAAACATAAACAAAGTCTTGATTATAAAAATCATTTATTCTTAAGAATCGATAAATTTCAAAATAGAAATCTTGCAGTTTCTGTCTCTCAAATTTAATTGCATCGTCGGAAAATATTTTATCTAGTTTTACCGCTAATTTTCGTAAGTATAACAAAAGTGTAGGATTAACCTCATCTTGTTTAATAAAATCAACTTCTAATAAGGATATCCTAGCTGCTGAAAACACTTCTAAAACTTGAGATATCTCATAGGTTGGATCAGGTCTTAAATATCTAGATACTTCTAAAGCCTCTTGAAACATACTTTCAGATAATTTTGAAGAGTACATAGCTCTCGATCTTGAAACTAGATTATGAGCTTCATCACATAAAAGAATTGGGTTATACCTTGAATCTTCGAAATATCTTATTAAATGAGCGATTGGGTCAAAAACATAATTATAATCACAGATAATAATATCTGCATAATTAGATAAATCTAAACTTAGTTCAAAAGGACAAACAGTATGCTTCTTAGCATATTGTTTGACTAGTTCCTTAGTTAAAAGACTCTCATTGCTATAAACATCTTCAATAGTTTTAAAAACGCGATTATAATAACCTTTCGCGTATTTACATACTTCGGGATCACAATCCCTTTTATCTAAAAAACACATTGAATCCTTAGCCGTAATCTCGATGGTTTTTGCTATTAATCCGTGTGATTCTAATAAAGAAACAGTATCCAATACTATTTTTTTGCCATCGTTCTTAGCCGTATTATAAAAGATTTTTTGTCTTGGTCTATTAATTGCTTTTAGTCCCGCAAACAAAGCCGCTATTGTTTTGCCAATTCCTGTTGGCGCTTCTAGATATAACTTCCCTCTGTTGATTATATTGCGATATATATAAGCCATCATTTCTCTTTGATTCAAACGGTAATCTGGAAAAGGAAAATCCAATCCAACAATCGATTTTTGTCTTTCGTTTTCATGGAGGTTAATCTGTTCCATCCACTTTAAATATTTTTCGATTGTCTTTAAGAAAAACTTTTCAAGTTGTTTCAAAGTATAGGTTTTTTCAAAACTTTTTACTTTCAAATCACTTATATTTATATATGTTAACAACACTCTAATGCTTTTCATATTATTTGTCATTAGAAAGATATAAGCATAGATTTTAGCTTGTGCAAAATGACTTGGGGTTGTGTCTTCTTCAATAACTTCCAAATCTAAATGTGTCGATTTAATTTCTTCAATAATTATCTCATTTTCTCGGTTTAATACACCATCAATTCTTCCAGAAATATCAAGACTAAATTCTTCTGTTTTGTAGTTAAGGTGACATACTACCTCTTTTTTATCAGTTTCTAAATATTGTTTCTGCCAATATTGGTGAATTTCCGTGCCAATAAGAGCCCTTTCTTGAAGGGCTTTAGTGCTTGTTATGCTTCCTGAACCATAAATTAACTCAACAATATCTTTGACACTGACATCAATCTCTCTCATCTTATCACCAATACTATTATACAATATTCCCGGGTTTTTAAATTAAAAAACCAAGAAATTCTTGGTTTTTATCCTAGTTTAATTCTAAACGGTAAAAGCGGTAAACTATTGCTTGAAAATATATCACATATTGGATATTTTTTCATACCATACCTGATTTCCTTCACCGGTTTATTGATTTGAATAATTATTTGATTATTAGTTATGCTAACAGCTTTTGCAGGAAGAAAATCTGTTCCGTTTTCTGAATAGCTAAAACCTAAAAATTGATTAGACCTAGAAACTAGATTTAAATAATTATTTTGTGTATAAATATAAACTGCTTTAGGATTCACCTGATGTGAATAGAAAATAGGTGAACTCATATTCTTGCCAATTTTAAACATCTTTTCTAAAACAATATTTGCTAATCTTCTAGCTAAAACTAATTTATTTCTAGGATTTATCCGATCCATTTCGCCTAAATCAATAGCTGAAACTAAATAGATTTGATTTCTTTCATCTAAAACATTTGATTGCGATACTCTAATCATACTCAAACTAAAATCATCGGCTTCAGGGTGATTATATCCTGCTATTTGGATAATGAAGAAAGGTAGTTTTATATCATTATAATCAATTCTTAAACACTTGATAATTGTCTTTAAGGCATACTCATAAATGCTATAATAAGGAAAATCATGTTCTCCTTGATAAATGACTACCGATTTTAAAGAAAGCGGAATCACCTTTTTTTTCATCAAACTATACATTGGAACTTTTTCTTCCTTAGAAAAAGTAGAGGTAATATGATTAATTTCCTTATGACTCTCAATATCTGACATGCTCATCCAAGAAAATATCTTTGCATCATTGTGAGTACAGGTAATAATACCTATCGGTGATTTTATCGTTTCATGTAAGTTTTTTGCGAATAAATAAGAAATAGCGCTTAAGTCTTCAAAATTAGCCTTTCCGCTTACTCGCCAATTATCATTTTCTTTAACAGCGTCAAAGAATCTAACATTATAATCACAATAATCATCTTCATGATAACTATCTTTTAATGACATTGAGATATTCATTCCTCCTAGGAATAAATATACATCACCAATTACACAGTTATATAATACTACTTTTTGTTTTTTTGCAGAAATAGTCACTGAAAAAGCTGCATCTTGTAAAGGAATTGCATCTAATTCAATTATAAAATTATCCGATTTTGTCTTGTACTTCACTTCTTGATCAAGTAATTTAACAGTAATCTCAATATTTTTACGACAACTACCAAATATTTTTATCGGTTTATTAACTTGAAATACCATATTGTCAGTAAAAATCGGTGCTAAAGTAAAGATATCCTTCATTTAGTAAAAACCTCCAAGTACTCATAAAAAAGTCAAGAATATTATATCAAAGTAAAAGACTAAATGTAAGGTGTTTTTAACAATTATAGCTATAAGAAAATACAGTTATATATTTTTATTTTTAAAAGACATTCAAAATTAATTGAATGTCTTAATGGAAAGATTTTTTTCGATATTTTTTCCCATCTTTAACTAAGTAATACTCACTGGAAAAATCAACTGTATCCCGAATAGACTGATAGATATCTCTTGGTTTAAAACCAAGTTCTCTTTTAGCTCTATCGTTACAAAAGTTATGATTAGAGTTTAAAACTGAGACTGAATAATGAGTAAATAATGGTCTTCTTCTAATTAGAAAGAAATAGAGCTCCGCAAAATAACTCATCGATTTAATAAACCAAAACGCTAGTTTAGTTTTAACTTTTTTCCTGTTGGTGTATTCCGCAATATAATCCAACAATTCTTTAACTGTGATTGAATGACCTGATAAGATATATCCTTCTTTGTCTTTACCTAGAGTCATTGCTTTAATGATTCCTTGAGCTACATCACGTACATCGACAAAGTTATAACCACCTTTTAAATAAGCTGTTAATCTTCCTAATAAATAATCAGTAAATACTTGACCGAAATTTGATAGTTTATAATCAAAAGGACCAATAACTCCTGATGGATAAAGCACAACTGTCTCTAATGATTTATTTTTTTGATTTAAAATCATTTCTGTAGCTATTGATTTAGTCTTTGCATAATGACCTTTTATCTTCTTATGATTAAACTCACTAGGTTCATAGATAGTTTCACCTTTCGGTGGTTCTGAAATAGCATGAACACTTGACACATAGATTAATCTTTTAATATCATTCTCTTGGCAAACTTCTAAAATATTCTTGGTTCCTGTAACATTTACCTGATAAAGCTTTTTTTTACGGCCTATTCTGATTTCAACAATTCCTGCAAGATGGATGACCACATCAAAACCTCTAATAGTTTCCGCTAGTTTTGGTTTATCTAATACATCTCCATAAATAATTTTTGTATACGGTTCTATTATGCTTATATCATCATTTTTCTCAACAAGTGATGATACTTTATGTCCACTATTATATAATTCTTTTACTAATACATTGCCGATATGACCAGTAGCTCCGGTGACAAAACACTTCATACATAGCCTCCTAGTATCATTATATCTTAGTTTCTAATATTAATAAACAATTGTTCACTTATGTGATGCAATTATCGAAAGTTTCTCACAGAACCCACAAAAAAAGCCCCTTAGGGCTATTTTTTAAAGCGTTTTTCAGCTATTAATATAAAGTCACTAACTGACATTTTTGTAGCTAGTTCTTTTATTAATTCATAAGGTATCTTCTTAAGGTTTTTAAAACGGATACAACTCTTACCCATATCCAAGCGAAGATCTGTATGTTTTCTGTATTCAGAGATGAACCAATCGTATAACTCAGCCTGACCGTATAGACCCGTGTGATAGATTGATAGATGATTCTTTTGCGCTGCAATTGATATAAATGGTAAAGGTGTTTTACTATCATTAAGATAACCTTTAGGGTATGTTTTTAAAGGAACTACATATGTAATCATCTTATATTGATAAGTCTTTGTAAAACCTAGTGGTAAATGTGAATCAAACAAATCCATAAGTCTTATTAAGGCTTCTTTTTTATCAGCGGGTTGTAAATCAAGATAAGCATTAATCTCTTTTGTTTTAAAGACTTCCACCTAAATCACCTTACTTTCCTCATAAACTCTTTTAGTTCAACAGTTTTTGGATTATCTAGTATTTCCGGTAATCCGTGTTCGAATATTAATCCATCATGCATATAAATCACATAATCAGCAAAATCTCTTACAAAACTTAGTACATGAGTCACAAAAATAAACTCTTTACCAATATCACGTAATTCCTCAACCGCGGTTAACACTTCATGGGTTAAGATTGGGTCTAATGAAGCTGTTGGTTCGTCTAAAAAGATAATATCAGGATCAATACTTAAAGCTCTTGCGATTGATGCTCTTTGAGCTTGTCCACCTGAAACATTCTTAGGTATTTTATTTACTTGATCATCTAAATGGAGCATATGAAGATACTTCAAAGCAATCAACTCTGCTTCTTCTTTGGTTTTTCCTCTTGTTTTTTCTAAAACTAAAGTGATGTTTCTTTTTAGTGATAAATGGGGAAATAGATTGTGATGTTGAAAAACAAAACCAACACTTTTGCGATATTCAGGTGAGTTTACACTTATATCATTTATATAGATATTCCCTTTGGTTGGTTTTTCTAGACCAGACATCAATCTTATTAATGTAGATTTACCCGAGCCAGAAACACCTATTATCGCGATAGATTTGTACTTCGATAATTCAAAACTTAAATTATGTAAAACTTCAACATCGTATACATGAGTTAAATTATTCAACTTAAGTTTCATAATGACCACTTCCTCTCTACTAGTTTAGTTAATTGTGATAGTGGGATTGTAATCATTAAATAAAGAATCCAAACTAAGATATAACCTTCCACAAAAGCAAATGTCTTTGATTGAGCAACATTAATTACATAATATAACTCAGCATAACTAATCAAGTTTAATAAAGCACTACCTTTTATTATCAAAGAGAAGTTATTCATCATAGGTGGCATTAGTATTCTAATAACTTGAGGAATAATAATATATCGATATCTTTGATATGAAGTAAAGCCAAATAAATCCATAGCCATATATTGTTCATCAGAGATACTTGAGAAAGCAGATTTAAACACGTTTTTCATATATGGAGACATGTAGACAATTAAAGCAATGACTCCTAAAACATTTCTTTCATTAGAGTTAAAAGCCGGACCAATTACAAACGCCATGATTATTACTAACACTAGAAGTGGTGTCCCATAAATTATTTCGGTGTAAACATCAATTAAGGCATTAAAATACTTTATTTTTGAATTCTGCATCAAGTAAAATACAAAACCAATTATCATACTACCAAAAAGAGAGATTATTGATACTAAAATAGTATTTCTAATTCCTCGCCAGATCATTGTTCGATAATCAATAAATGGAGCAAAGGAAAAATCACTTTCTTGCCTTAAGGCAACAAAAGTGATAAATCCTATAATTGTCAAAATCGCTAGTAAATAAGCGATAAAAGTTCTAAACTTATTCATTGATATAGAAATCTAAACCGTATCTTCCTAATCTTTCAGTTAGTTCGCTATCCCATTTGTCAGCTAGTACTTCATACAAACCACCTGTTTCAGAGAAAGTTGCGATAAAGTCGTTTGCTTGATCTAGCAAACTAGTATTGCCTTTTTTCACTGCCATACCAATTGGACTTGATACAAAAGCATCCCAAACAACAATCGTCGTATTTGTGTTTGCTTTATAACCATCTACAACTGGATTAGCACTCATTAAAAGAATATCAGAACTTCCTTGAGCAACAGCTTCAACAGCTGTTCCTAAATCTGTAGCTTCAATAACAGTTTTCCCGTATGACTCAGGGATAGTAGTTGAAACTTGCGATGCTATACCAACATAATTTGCATTCTCAATTGCTAATAAATCTTCAACTGTAGAGTCTTCTGTAATTGAATTTGCTTCTGCAAAATCCTTGTTAACTAAAGAAATAATCTTGAAGTAAAAATACGGGTTAGTAAAATCAACTACAAGACTCCTTTCTTCGGTTATACTCATTGATGCAATAGCGATATCAATATCGCCAGCATTAAGAGCGGGAATAATAGAAGCAAAATTGGTATTAACAATTTCAACTTCTTTACCAATAAACTCTCCTAGTGCTAATGCAACATCAACACTAATACCTTCTGGTTCATTTGAGAAATTTACTGTTTCAAATGGTGGATACCTTAGATCCATCCCTACTCTTAAAGGAGCTTCTGTTGTTTGATTGCTGTTATCTGTGGTTGTGCTTGCACATGCAGTTATTGTCGCCATAGCAAACATCAAAATAAGTATTGTTATAAATTTTTTCATTTCCATCACCTTTCCTTTTGATTCTCTCATATTATATCAAAATATCATTTAAAAATGTTAAAATTTGCTTGAACTTCAAAGTAATACGAAAAAAAAGTCTAGTAATGGATAATCAGCTAGACTTATTATTGATAAAACACAATTTAGACTTTGCTTACTTTCCTCATGTAGCTTAAGGTAATTATTAAGACTATGACAGCGATAGTAAAGACATAGAAGGGATAAATCGAAATTGATATTCTTTCAAAAACCAAACCAGCTAAAGGAGTTAAAACTCCAAAAGCAATATAACTCATTGTCATCTGCATACTAATGATTTTACTTAATTTTCTTTTTGGAAAGTTTTTAGAATTCATAAACATCATATTAGGAAATACCGGGGCACATCCTAAACCATATAAACCTATGATAATGAAATATATATATACATTATCAAACTTAAAGAAAAATACAATAGCTGCGATTATCATTAATACCTGGCCAGAAATGATTAAAGTATTAGGTTTTATCTTATTAGATAATACTCCACTTAAAAATCTACCTAGGGTAAACATTCCATAAAAAGTAGTTGTAAAAAGAGCCGCAACTGCATAGCTCACTTCTTTTTCGATAAAGAAGTAACTAGCAATCCATACACCTCCTAGAGTTTCCACATGCACATAAAACATAAAAATCAAAACACTCAAGATAAATCCTTTTGTTTTAAAAATCTCTTTTAAATTGATGTGAGTGTGACTTTCTTCTCTTTCCGCTGTAGTCTCTTCTTGCCATAAAAAAAATGAAAAAAAGACTAAAAATGCGATTACTAATAGAATTAAACCAACGATCACAAAGCCCTTACGCCATAATTCATCTTTTAAAGTGTAAGCCATTATCAATGGTCCTAAGGTAACACCTACACCATAAAAAGAATGGAGATAATTCATATGAGATGCTTTATAATGACTAGCTAAATAATGATTTAAAGAAACATCAATCGCTCCCGCTCCTAAACCTAAAGGCACTGCAAAAAAAAGCATTTGGTAATACTCAGTAACTCTACTCATAAGTATCAAAGCACTACCAGTTAAAAGAATACTAACAAAAGTTATTAATTTTGTTTGCACTACTTTTAATACTTTAGGAGCGTTAAAAGTAGAAAACACGCTAAAGATATAGATCACTAAAGTCATTAAGCCCAAAGAACTTAATGAAGTGTTTAAGTCTTCTCTAACTAGATTCCATGAAGAACCTAATAACGCATCTGGTAAACCCAGCGCAATAAATGCTAGATAAATAATAATTAAGAGTATTAAAGTTCGATGTTTTTTCATTGTAACTCCGTTCCAAAGTAAGTAATACCTATATTATAATATCATGATTTTTGTGAAAAAAACCACTAGAATTATAAAAATCTAGTGGTTTTAAATCTATCAATTATTAAATCTCTTGATACTTAATATCGAAAGCTTGGCAAACACCATCACATGTACATTTACCAAGATAAGTATTAACACCATATCTCAATGGTTCTGAAACCTTAATAGCTTCTTCTAAGCCTTTATCCGCTATTAGTAATCCGTATTTTAAAGTTGAGTTATTCAAAGCTATGGTAGAAGTTTGTGGAACAGCTCCTGGCATATTAGCTACGCAGTAATGAACAATTCCATCCACAACAAATGTTGGTTTGTCATGATATGTTGCCTTAGAAACTTCTGTTGACCCACCTTGGTCAATAGCGATATCAACAATCACGCTTCCTATTTTCATATCTTTATAAAATTCTCTTTTAATTAGTTTAGGTGCTTTTGCTCCTGGTAATAGAACACCACTTATAATTAAATCTGCTTCTTTACAGCTTTCATGGATATTATGAGTATTACTATAAAGTGTAGTTATTCTATTTCCGTATAAATCATCTAAATAAGTTAACTTCTCAATATTAATATCCAAAACTGTAACATTTGCGCCTAAACCTACAGCCATCTTAAGAGCACTTTCACCAACAACACCAGCGCCAATGATTGCTACATTTGCTCTTTTTGTTCCCGGTACTCCAGATATTAGAATCCCAGACCCACCTGCAGTCTTTTCTAAATGCTTTGCTCCTTCAATAACTCCAAGTCTTCCTGCTACTGAGCTCATTGGCTTCAAACAAGGTAGCGTTCCGTCTTCTAAAAGAATTGTTTCATAAGCTACCGCCTTAACTTTCTTCGCCAATAAAGCTTCTGTCAAAGGTTGATCTGCCGCTAAATGTAAATAAGTATAAAGGATTAAGCCTTCTCTAAAATATTGATATTCTTCTTGCAAAGGTTCTTTAACCTTGACAATCATATCTGATTGATTCCATACTTCTTTAGCTGTATCTAATATTTTAGCTCCAGCTCTTACATAGTCTTCATCTGGAAAGCCAGAATTTAATCCCGCATTGGTTTCAATATAAACCTTATGACCATGTCTTACATACTCGTTTACACTACCTGGTGTAAGTCCAACCCTAAACTCAAGTTTTTTAATTTCTTTTACACATCCAATAATCATTTACTTTCACCTCACTGAATATATTTTAACATAAGTACAAGCGTTTTCATAAACTTTTTTGAAAAATATTTTAATTTTTTTTAACCCTGAAAACCAGTGGTTTTTACATCATATTTTACCCAAAATATCACAAGAGACTAATAACATTAAAAAAAGGCGATAAATCGCCCTTTTCACATATTTACTTACAAGCCATAAGATAAATATTCCTTGCATCTTCCATATTTAAAGTCTTAAAATTACCGAATCTTTCACCAACATTAATCTGTAGTTTTTCTAGCAACTTAGGAATATCTTCTTTCTTCGCTCCAATTTCTGTAAAACTGGTTGGCATACCAATTTCTTTAAAGAAAGATTCTAGAGAATTAATGCCAGCCATGGCTACTTTAACAGGCTTTCTTTTATTGTCTTTGATTCCAAAAACCTTGATTGCCATTCTTCTATATCTTTGAATATCTTCCATTACAGTATACTGCATATATGCTGGAAACATTACTGCAAGTCCCGCGCCATGGGTTACATCATACATTGCACTCAACTCATGTTCTAATCTATGTGTTGCCCAGTCTTCTTGTCTTCCTACTCCTAAGAAACCGTTATGTGCGATTGTACTAGCCCAACAAATTGTCGCTCTTGCCTCATAATTAGTCGGTTCTTTCATAACTATTCTGGCTGCTTCCATAACAGATTGTAGGGTTGCTTCTGCTAATCTATCAACCAAAATTACATTTTTAGTTTTTGTTAAATACCTTTCAAAGATATGACTCATCATATCTACTACTCCAGCTGCGGTTTGATAAGCCGGAAGTGTAAAAGTTAACTCAGGGTTAATTATTGCAAAAGCAGGTCGGAACAATTCTGAATTAACTACTCTTTTTAGCATTCCGTCTGTTTTAGTTATTACCGATGCATTAGAGCCTTCACTACCAGCAGCTGGTATTGTCAAGATTACTCCAATCTTTAATGCCTCTTCTATCTTGGTAATTCTATCAAAAAAATCCCAAAAGTCTCCCTTATACATAGCTCCTGCAGCTATTGCTTTGGCAGAATCAATCACTGATCCTCCACCAACAGCTAAAACAAAATCTACATCATTGCTCTTACATAAGTCAATCCCTTGATATACTAATGTATCATGAGGGTTTGGAACAACCCCACCTAACTCAACATAATCTATTTTTGCTAGTTTTAAAGCGTCAACTACTCGATCAAATAAACCAGATCTTTTAATTGAACCACTACCATAATGGATCAAAACTTTTTTTGCTCCTTGCTCCACCAACAAACTAGCTACTTGCTTTTCTGCGTCTTTTCCGAAAACAAATTTAGTAGGACTGTTAAAAATAAAATTATCCATGTCATCACCTCACCACCCTAATTATATCATAGATTAAGATAAGGCAAAAACAAAAAATTATCTTCACAAAAAAATAAATTAAGTAATTTGATTTTGTTGTTTTATTTATCTCGTGTTATAATATATCAATAGCAGGAGGTACTATTTTGAAAGATCTTAATTGGATTAAAAATGCCTATATTGCCCATCGTGGATTCCATTCACTTGATAAGTCAATCCCCGAAAACTCTTTACTAGCTTTTAAAAAAGCCATTGACTATGGTTATGCTATAGAATTAGATATAAACCTACTAAAAGATGGGTCAGTTGTTGTTTTTCATGATCCTGATTTAAAAAGAATGTGTAAAAAAGACATCCTTTTAGCCGATGCAAACTATGAAGATATAAAAAACATTCCCCTTCTAAATACCAATGAATTAATACCTTTATTATCAGATGTTTTACAATTCGTTGATGGAAAAGTTCCACTACTGATTGAACTAAAACCGAGAGGGGATATCTATGGTTTATGTGGTCAGTTTATTAAAGTTATCGAAAGCTATCAAGGCCAATTTGCGATTCAGTCCTTTAATCCTAAAGTTTTGAGTTGGTTTAAAAGATATCATCCAGATATGATAAGAGGTCAAATATCTGAATATTTTATTGATGATACAAGTATCAGTAATTTTACAAAATATCTTTTAAAAACAATGTTTTTTAATCGTTTTACAAAACCAGATTTTATCAATTATAGTTTGAGAGATTTACCAAATAAACATCTAAACAAGTATTATAATAAAGGTGTTTCGGTAATCTGTTATACCGCAAGAAATATGTTAGAATACCAAAAAGCTAAAAAACATTATGATAACGCTGTATTTGAATTTTTTAGACCAAATGAAAAAAAGTAGTTCGCTTGAACTACTTTTTCTTTTGTCTTTATAATCAATCCATATCTACATCAAAATTTTCAATGATTGTTCCTTTTTTAATAATCTTAGCATCACCATGTTTAACGAAGAACATCGTGATAAATGCCATAGCTACAAAGAAGGCTGAATATGGGAATAATGCTTTTCTTCCTAAAACATCCATTAGAATACCTGATAGAATCGGGGTTAGAATCTGAGCTGCCATTGAGAATGTATAATAATATCCTGTATACTTACCAACATTAGATCCTTTAGCTAATTCCACAACCATAGGGTAAGAGTTAACATTAATTGTTGCCCAGCCAACTCCAGTTAAAGCAAAGATAGCATACATAATAATAGCCGTATCAGGAGTTAAGAAATAAACAGACCCAAAACATAGTGTTAACAAGGTAATACCAATCAAAATTGTTTTTCTTCTACCAATCTTTGTGGCGATAATTCCAATCGGTACAAACGCAATTAACGCTGCTCCTTGAGCTATCAATAAAGGCATTGAGAACCCTAACTCTAGTACTTTTGGTGCATAATCACTAAGTTTTGTTGTTACTGCATTATACCCTAAGAACCATAAGAACACTGAAGCTAAGATTAAAATCAAAGACTTCTTCTTTTCTTTTGATAGTTCATCCACGCTTTCATTAAGTGATTCTGCTTCTAATTCTTCATCATCTAAACCATATTTTAAATCTTCTGCTTCTTTTTCTTTAACAAGTTTTGGTTCTTTTACTTTCCAAAGGAAGATTCCTAATAAAACTAACATTAAAACTCCTACTGTAATAAAAGCGGGAGCGTAATTAACATAAGATAGTTTATCTAACCCAAAAACAGTTAATATTAGAATTGCACCAATACCACCAAAGGTACCCATTAAATTAATAACAGCGTTAGCTTTAGACCTCAATGGTTTAATCGTTACGTCTGGCATTAAAGCTACTGCAGGAGACCTAAAGGTTGCCATCGCTAATAAGGCAATTAAAAGAGTAAAGACAAACACAATAAAAGTCCCTGGAGAATTAGTAGTTTCTAACCAAGCTCTTTGATTTAAATGGAGATAGAAGAATTCTTTTAAATCAGCATTGTCTTTTTGTGATATCTCTCCACCACTTACCGCTAATATCTCATCAATACCTTCACGACGATCACTTTCATAATCGTAATCATTGACATTGGTAGTATCATTATCATCTACACCATCGATAACTCTTTCATAAAACTTATCATATTCTGCAAGAGTAATTATTGCATCATCCAATAAATCTTGCCATTGTAAAACAATGTCATCTCTAATTAAAACCCAGGCATTATAATCTAAAGTCTCATCATACATGTTTTCATATTGACTAACTATAGAAGTTTCTGTTTCTAATTTCGTTGTTTGATAATTATCACTGAAAGTTAAACCGATAAAAGCAAAAGCTGCTATAACTGTTCCAACGATAATATAAGGTGTTCTTTTACCAATCTTAGCATTTTGTTTATCTGACAAACTACCAAACAAAGGAATCAAGAATAATGCTAAAACGTTATCAAACGCCATTACAACCCCAGACCAGGTTTGATTAAGACCAAATTTATCAATTAAGATTTTTGTGATAATTGAGTCATATGTTTGCCAAAATAAAGAAATCAAGAAAAAGGCAAGTCCTACATAAAAAACTTTTTTGTAATCTAACTTCATAATTCACCCCTATAAAAATATATTATAATAATTATATCACGCAAAGTTTAAGTTTTGTTTTGTAAAATTGAAATTTACGATTATTTCTTAATAAAATTTCATAAAAAAAAGACTATTCATCTTAAATTG